>JAANMU010000006.1_pt1 | contig 238026 bp, 196 predicted proteins | sample 7279701 | NCBI WGS metagenome assembly JAANMU01 (sample SAMN14094539, study PRJNA606508) | bioreactor metagenome | isolation source: A lab-scale SPAN reactor treating ammonium-rich wastewater day 57 | place: Ireland: Galway | collected 2017-03-13
CTTTCATTCCGCACTTCGCATTCCCCATTTCCCTCACTCCAACCCCAGCACGCCGGGCGGCGGCAGCGGCACGCCGGCGATGGTGCTGCGGCGGGAGGGGAGGAACCGCGGCTCGATGGCGATCATGGCGCCCACGTTGCCGCGGCTGGCATCGACGTTGAACCCGACGTGGAAGAGGGCCGACTCCCCGATCCGCGTAAGTCCGACCAACTGGCCGATGTTCCCCGTCGGCCCCAGGTCGTAAGAGGTCGAGGCGTTGGCGATCCACTTTTCCGACATACGGTACTTGGCCGAGGCGGTAAGGATATTCGCCGAGATCGGCCCTTCGATCGAGCGGATGCCCAGGTACAACTCGCTACGACCGGGCCGGCTGAGCAGTGTTCCCAGCGACGCGGTTCGCAGGCCGTCGTGGAAGAAGTCATAGAACCCGTCCGAAAGCAGCGCCACCCGGTCGCCCACGTGCCAGCGGAAGTCATAGTTCACCAGCCCCAACTCTTGGCCGAAGTTGTCTCGGTCGGCGTCGGGAAAGACCACGCCTTCCACGTCCAGCGCGATCCAATCGACGATGCGCTGCTGGCCGGGCAAGCCGCGTTTGGTTTGCCAGCGCTGGCTCACGCCCAGCCGCGCGGCGGTCAGGTCTTCGGCAATCTCGGTGCTGGCGGCCGAGACCCAACTTTGCATGCCGCTGCGGACAGCGTAGAACCGCTCCTCGAATTCCGGCGGCAAAACGCCGCCAAACGTGCGGTGGACGAACCGCCGCCGGAAATGCTCCTGTGCGTCGTCGTCCAAGGGATCGTACAACGGGAAACGCGAGAAATCTTCGTCGGCTTCGGCCCAGAAGATGTCGCTTTCAAAAGTCACCTTGTGCGCCAGGCCGTTGAGGTTGAATAAGCGGCTTTCCACCAGCGGGTCGGCGGTCCACATCGACACGCTGGAACGCACGCCCGTCTGGCCAAAAAGCCGCGTAACTTCCTCTTGATTGATGTCTTCCTGCCAGTGTCCGACCTCGCCCAAGGCGTAGGGAACCAGCTTGACCGGCCCCAAGAGCAGCGGCACGTCGATCTCTTGCCGCGTGGCCGCGCGCACGCCTTCGGCGTCCGCCTCCCAGGGAAGCTGCGCTATGGGGAACTCGGCAGGGTCTTCCGGCGGCGTAGCGACCTCAAGATGCCCATACCCGACGTGCGAATGCGCATGCCAGGTGCCAAAGCCCAGCACGTCTTGCCCCAGTAGGTAATGATCGAACCGCGGCAGCCAGTTGGTTTGCGTAAAGAACTCGTTCACGCGCACCTGGCCCAAGACGCTCCAGCTCATGTTATCGACGGTGCGATTCAGCTCCAGCGCGGTAACCTGGTCCTTGCCCTCGTCCCATTCCTCCTCGTAATACTGTTCGAGGAAGTTGCGGTCGCTGATCCAGCCCGCTTCGGCCGTGAGTTGGTAGCCCTCCGGCATTCGATGGCGGTGGTTGAACAGCACTCGGCCGCGGAAGTCTTCTTCTGGCTCCAACGCGCGCCGATCCCGGCCCAGATTATCCTGGCCGTGATCGTCGATGACCCACGCATCCAGGAAACCCCGGTACGGACCCGGAATTGCGGTTCCTTCGCCTTCGTACCGGAGATCGGTTCCGAAACCCGGCCCGCGCTCGCTGAAGTAATCAGTTCCCACGGTCCACTCGACGCCCTCGGGTTGTTCTACGCCGAGCAACTGGAACATGTTAAGGTCGGCCCCCAGTTGGAAGCCAAACACCCGATCGTTCCCCACCCGCACGGATTGGACGTAGAACGTGGATTCCTCGAAGTTGGTGGAGATGGTCGGCCAGTAGAACACCGGCGCGCCGCCGACAAATACCCAGTTGTTGCGGCTTTCGGCCCGCATCTGATGATCGACGATCGGCGCGCCGGTGCGAGGATCGATCGCTGGTAGCCCCGTTAACGGGTCAATCTGCGGAACCTCGTTGTCTTGAAAGGTAATGGTCTCGGATTGCAGCCAATACCGCGGCACACCCATACGACTAGACGTAATCGCGGCGCCTTGGGCCACGAAACTTTGGCGGTTGAGTTGCTGGAGCACATCGGCCTTGAGCCGCAGCAGGCCCTCGTATTCGGGCACGGGGGTGAGCACTTCGGCCCCCAACACCACGCCATATTCCTGCGTAGCGTTGTAGTACATGCGGTCGGCGTAGATCACCCGGTCGCCCTGCCGGAACACGATGTTTCCTTCCAGGTAGAACTCCCAGACGGCATCGCCCACGGCGGCGCTGCCTTCCATTAAGTCGCCGCCGATCGCGGAATTGGTCCAGATCACCGCCCGGTCGGTGAAGATGGTGACGGCGCCCACGTCAATCGCGCCCAGGCTCGGCACATTTTGCACAGAGACGCCTTCCACGACGATTTGCACTCCCGCGCTAATCACGCCAATCTGCTCGGCGCCGCCAGGGCTGGGAAACCACTGGACCGGAATTCCCGCCGCGCCCCTTGGGAAGACGCGAATCCGCTTGGGAGGGACCACGGTCAGAGGCGGACTTGATGGAGGGGGCAGCGGCGCGGCAAACTGCGCCGTTTGCACCGGCGACCCCGCCGCCCGCCGCTGCGCCGTGAGCGACGCCCGCGTTAAGGATTGGTTTAGCTCGGTTTCCCGCGCGCGTAACGCACGGAGGAAGATCGCTGGATGCTCGTCTGGGGCGCCGCCGGGGACCGTGGCGTTAACTTCGATCGTAGATTGGGTGGAAAAACGCCCCAGCCATGTCGCGCCGCGGTAGGCTTGCGCAGTCTCTCCCGTGGCGGCATGGGGAGCGCCGCCGCGCTGGGCTTCGACCAAAACGTCGCCTTCCAAGTACACGATGGCTTTCCGCAACTCTTGCAAGCCAGCTTCGGGGCGTTCGATCCAGAGAATCGCTTCCTGGCTTTGCGCTAAGACCGCTCCTTGGCGAACGCGGCATTGCCCTGAAAGATGCCACACGTCGTACTCGCCCTGTCGCCAGCGCGTGCTTCGCGCGGCCGAGATCATCACCGGCGCCTGGAGATCCGGCGGCGGAAATTCGATTTGTGCGAGGACCGTCGAACTCCACAGGACCAACAGAGCAAGCGCCAGCGGCATGGCGCGGGCGTGGGGGCTTACCGCGAACGAGCGCAACACCCGGCTCCCGCGGCGCGCACCGGGAGCGGCGACGCGCTTTGGCGCTGCGCGCCCCGGCCGAGCGGCGAGATCGTCCCTGAAGCGACTCAGTGGCGGCATCCTTGCCCGTGGCGCTCGTTCGCAGCGGCGTGATAAGACGCCCCACCGCCGCACGAGCGCAAAATTCGCGGGCGGGATTATAAAGAGCTTCCCCGCAGGCCGCAAGGCAAATTGTGAACGATGGCAAAGCGCCTAAGTCGAGGAAATTAAACTACTTGAGCGCTGCGTCAGCCATGCGGCGCCGGCCGCCGCCAGGAGCGAGGCAGCGGGCATGAGCGGACCGCGCATCCGCATATCGGTCCAGAACAACGTATGGACGCATGTCAAAGAAACGCACAGCAGCACCGCCCCGAGCCACGGCGCCGCGGTTAACCGCCGTCGCCGGGCAATCACTCCCGCCGTTGCCAACCCGAACATCACGGCGTACCACACCCCCACCGCCATGCGTGCGAGAGTCCGCACCGTCGACTCACTTTCCAGTACCGCCCGAGGCGTCAGCCGCCATAGATTCGCGATCCGTGCGGCACAAGAGTAAGCGAAATCAAGGGGGCGCCGCCGAACGGTGGCAATGGCCTCTTGGTAAAGTGCGCGGTCCAGATAGACTTCGTCGTGTTCGTGGCCTGCGGTAAGTTCTTTCAGACGAGGAAAGAGCAAGGCGGCGTCAAAGGGTCGCCCTTCACCACGAAGCAGGTGGTCGTAGTAGAGATCGTTATTCGCCAGCCAGAAGGTGTAGCCGCCGTGTGTGGTGGTGAAGATCGGCCGACCAAAGTGATCCATGTTTCGTATCGTCCACGGCGCCAGCACCGCGACTGCGACGGCGAGAAGGACCGCCGTCTGAACGATGCGCCTTGGGCGGTTTGGCCAAAGCAAGAACACGCCAGCGATCAGAAGTAACCACGCAAGGAACGTTGGCCGACAAAGGACCGCCAACCCCAGCACGCATCCCACGCCCGCGGCGGCAAGCAACGAAGGGCGCCCCTGGAAGCGGGCCACCGCCGCCAGCGCCACGACCGCCAGAAACGCGGCCAGCGTCTCGGTCATCACCAATGCGGACTGGCGCAACAAGATCGGGTCGCAGGCCGTGAACGCCGCCGTCAGCAACGCCCATCGTCCCAGGTCCGCCCGCCACGCGAGCCAATAGGCAAGCGTCACGGTGGTCGCCCCCAAGAGCACATGCAACGTCGCCACGGCCACGCCCGCCACGGCGCCGCGGTGAACCAAGATGCTCAAGAGCAGCGGATAAAGGGGAGGCCGATAAGCGGTAGGGCGCACCGCGTGGGGTTTCTGTGTTTCGTCGGAGAAGCCAAAGACGCCCGTCGTGCGCCAGGTGATCGCCAGCCGCCGGTAGGTATCGGGATCGTCGGTGAGCGAGGAAAATTGCGCCATAACGGCGCCTGTCCGCACCAGCAGCGCGATCGCGAATACCGCGGCCACCGTCGCCCACGGGGTCAGGGCTTTGGCGGCGGGGGAATGGTTGTCTCCCGGAGCGTTCATCGCCCCATCGTACCACGCCACGAATCGCCGGCGCCGCGGTGGGTGCGCCGGCGATGGGGTTGTTTCTTGCGGCGACGCGCTAACCCATGTTGGCGAACGCGGCCACGGCGCGGCGTAGCATTTCCTCGGTCGAAACGTCTTCCTGATGCGTGGCGATGCTCCACGCGTGACCATAGGGATCGCTCACTTTCCCGAAGCGGTCGCCCCAGAACATGTCTTGGAGCGGAGCGGTCACCTGGCAACCGGCCGCCACGGCGCGCTCCACCGTGGCGTCGGCGTCGGTCACGTACAAATGCAGCGAAACCGGAGAGCCGCCCAGCGATTTGGGCGACTTCAAGCCCCAATGAGGGTTCTCGTCGGCAAGCATCACGGTCGAATTTCCGATGCGCATCTCGGCATGCGCGGTGCTTTGGCCATTGGGACCGGGCATTCGCATGACCACTTCGGCGCCAAACGCCTTGCGGTAGAATTCCAATGCTTCGACGCAATTGGGGACAATCAAGAAACAACTCACCGTGTTGAAGCCGTGGGGAATCGCTTGGACCATGAACTTCTCCCGAGAAGGTAGAACGGCGCACGCTCGCTGCGTGTACAAATGTATACGAGCGGGATTATAGCGAAACAGATTGGAAACGCAAACCGAATTTTTTCGTTTCCAGCGGGCACGTTCGAGCCTCCCAAACAACCGGGCGCTCGGCAATTCAACTACCACACAAGTCGCAAGTCGCCCGCCAAGTCTTGGCCAGCCGACGGTTTTCCCTTGCGGGCCCGATCACCGAAAAAGGCGCACAACATGGAGCAACCATCCGATGCTCACCCCGCACCCAGGCAAGAAAAGATCTGGGCGCACTTTCAAAATGCGTTTCTCGAGAGTTTCGACGCGGCGCGGCCGCGGTTGGAGTTTCTGGCGCAGCGGATTGCCCGTTATGCCGCGACGCCGCGACCGCGGGTGCTGAATATTGGCGTGGGCAGCGGGTATTTCGAGCAACTTTGCCATGCCCGCGGTTGGGAAGTCCATGCGCTCGATCCCGACGAACGCGCCCTGGCGCGGCTGCGAGAAAAAGGAGTCGAAGTCCACGTCGGTTATATCGAGAAACTTCCCTTCGCCGCGAATGCTGTGGACTTTGTCGTCGCCAGCGAAGTCATCGAGCACTTGGACGAGTCGCAGCGCCGCGCGGGCCTGGCCGAGATCGCACGCGTGCTGACGCCCCGTGGCTGGTTTCTCGGCACTACGCCCTACAACGAAGATCTCAAACTGGGCATAACGGTGTGTCCCTGCTGCGGCGCCCAGTTCCACCGCTGGGGTCACCAGGCGTCGTTTACCCTGGAGACGTTGGCGGCGGAGCTTACGCCGTGGTTCAGGCCCGTCGAACTGCGCCGCACGGCGTTTGTCGAATTCCGCGGACGAAGCATCTTGGGAAAACTCAGGGCGGCGGTGCGCGTGCTCTTGGCGAAGCAAGGTCAGGCGATCGCGGCGCCAACTATCTATTGGGCCTCACAGAAGAATCGAGAGTTTTAGTTCGCCGGACGGACGAATTCTGCGATCCCGGCTTTCCTCGGTTGAGATGCTCTAAGGAACGGTGTTGAACATCGACAGCATGGCCAATTCGTCCGTGAAACCGTCGTCGGACTCAGGTTCGCCTAGGAGGCCGGTTTGCTGCTCGCGCAAAACCCGCACCACGGCGAGCAGATCGACCACGGCGGCAAGCCCGTCGCCGGTTGGGTCGTAGTAGGGCGGTGGCGCGAATGTGTCGTCCGGCGCCGCAAGCTCCACCGTTCCGTTGTCGCGCAGAAATCGCACGAGCGCCAGCAAGTCGAAAAGTTCGACCAAACCATTGCCGTCGATATCCGCCGCCAGGTCGGGATTGCGCCACGGAGCGGGCGATTCGCGAACCGCGATCCGGCGCAGCGCGTTCGGCGTGAGAACATAAATCTCCCCCGCTTCGTCTTCGCCAAAGCCAAGGATGTTGGAGCCAATCGGGTTGCCGCCCCGCACCATTGGCTCCGACAAGTCAAAGCGTCCTTCGCCGCGGTCTTCCAACAGGAACATGCGACCGCTCAGATCTCCAAACACGTATTGGCCGCGTAAATCCGGAAATTCCTGCCCGCGGTAAACAAAGCCGCCAATGACCGCGCGGCCTTTGTCGGGATTAGGGTATTCGGCGATGGGGTCGATCAATCCCTCGGTGGGGCATTCCTCCGCGGGGTTGAAGCAGTGTGCTCCTTCGCGAAAACGCCAGCCGTAGTTGCCGCCGGCAAACACCGAGTCGACTTCCTCCCAGGATCCCTGGCCCACATCGCCCACGAATAGTCGATCGTCGCTTGCCGAGCCGTTGGGTCCGTCGTCAAACGACATGCGAAACGGATTGCGAAAGCCGTAAGCGTAGATCTCCGGACGCGCTCCCGCCTGGCCGACAAAGGGATTGCTTGGCGGAATGCCGTACTGGTCGCCGGGCCCGTTGGTCCCGTTCACGTCGATGCGGAGAATCTTTCCTAGAAGGTTCCCAAGATTCTGCGCGTTGTTCTGAGGATCGCCGCCCGAACCCCCGTCACCCGTCGAGATGTAGAGCCATCCATCGTCCGGTCCGAATTTCAAATCGCCGCCATTGTGATTGCTGAAGGGTTGACTGAATCGCAGGAGGATGCGTTCCGATCCCGCGTCGGCGCGATGCATGTCGCTGGCCGACACGCGATACTCGGCCACAACCGAATCATGGTTGCCGCCTGCGAGGGCGAGAGCGCTATAGTAGACGTAGAACTTGCCGTTGCCTTCCACGCCGGGCGTGGCGAAGTCAGGATGAAACGCCAGGCCCAGCAACCCGCGTTCGCCCCCCGCGACAATCCGATCCGAGAGATCTAGAAACGGTGTGGACCGCACCGCTCCATTCTGAACGATCTTGATCAGCCCTCCTTGCTCGGCGAAAAATAGCCGACCTGAACCGTCGCCCGCGTGCGTGGCGGATACCGGCGAGGCCAGGCCCGTCGCCACGGTTTGCAATTCCAATTCTCCCGCCAACGCCAGAAGGCGGCGCTCCTCCAGCGCTTGTCCTACAAATGCGGTGCGATGCGCCGTCTCAACCTCGACGCCGGAAACGGGAATCCAGCGCCAACGATGTTTACGGCGCCGATGCGAGCCAAGTAAAGAGAACATCGTCCGACCACGGTAAGAAGGCAGCGGGTTGACGAGGGCTATGTGGCGCGATGGTAATGTGCAGCAATGTTCGTGCCCGGCGTTCCCTTATTTGACGCCACACGTTGTCGAGGGCATACTGAGGCGCATTGCATGTCGACAAACCGCCACCCATTTTTCTGTCGAATTTACCAATTGCGATGATATCAATCCGTTTTCCTGCGTGGGCGCTGCTTTGCTTGTTGGGGCTGGTCGGAACGGCCCATGCCGCCGAGCGGCCGCCGAACGTGGTCATCGTGTTCGCCGATGATCTTGGTTACGCCGACGTCGGCTGCTATGGCGCCAAGGACATTCAAACGCCGCACTTGGACCGGATGGCCCGCGAGGGGAACCGGCTTACGAGCTTCTATGTGGCGCAGGCGGTGTGCGGGGCGTCGCGGGCGGCGCTGTTAACGGGATGTTATCCCAACCGCATTGGGATGCTGGGTGCGCCCAACCACACCGCGACGCACGGAATTCATCCTGAAGAAACCACGCTGGCCGAGATGCTCCGCGAGCGCGGCTACGCCACCGCCATGTATGGCAAATGGCATTTGGGGCATCGTCGCCCGTTCTTGCCGCTGCAACATGGCTTTGATGACTACTTCGGGCTGCCCTACTCCAACGACATGTGGCCCCACCATCCCACGGCCGGCAAGGACTATCCCGCGCTGCCGCTCATCGCCGGCAACGAAACGATCGAATCCAACCCCGACCAGACGCAACTTACCACCTGGTATGCGCAGCGAGCAGTCAAGTTCATCGAAGCCAACCAGGACCGTCCGTTCTTCTTGTACGTGGCGCACGCCATGCCGCACGTGCCGCTGCACGTCTCCGACAAGTTTCGGGGAAAATCAACACAGGGCCTGTATGGCGATGTGATTCAAGAGATTGACTGGAGCGTGGGGCAGATCCTGGACGCGCTCCAGCGCACTGGCCTCGACGAGCAGACGCTGGTGCTGTTCACCTCGGACAACGGGCCGTGGCTGTCTTACGGCAATCATGCCGGGTCGGCGGGGCCGCTGCGCGAAGGCAAGGGAACGGCCTGGGAAGGCGGCGTGCGCGTGCCGTGCCTGGTGCGCTGGCCCGGCCACGTGCGCGCGGGAAGCGAATGCGATGAGATCGCGGCGACGGTTGACGTCCTGCCCACCTTGGCCAGGCTTGCCGGCGCGCCGCTTCCCAAGCGGACCATCGACGGTGTGGACGTCTGGCCGCTGTTGGCGGGCGAACCCGATGCAAAGACTCCGCACGAGGCGTACCACTATTACTGGGGCCGAGAATTGCACGCGGTGCGCAGCGGTCCCTGGAAGTTGCACTTCCCCCATGCCTACCGCAGTCTGACCGGTCCTGCCGGCCAGGACGGACGGCCAGGCGGCTACACCAACGGACGCTGCGGGTTGGAGTTGTACAACCTGGAAAACGACCTCGGCGAACGCCACAACGTTGCCGACCAACATCCCCAGGTCGTCCAACGTCTTCAAGCGCTGGCCGACAAGATGCGGCAAGAGTTGGGCGACACGCTCACCAACCGCAAAGGGCAAAGCGTCCGCGAACCCGGCAAGATTTGAAAGAGACGAAGGTCGAAAGTCGAAGAGTTTGAACCTCATGACGACGCGCCGCGTCGTCACGGACCCGCATCCCCACACAAAACGCGGGACGAATTTGGAGTGCGGCGATTCATCGCCGCTTTCGTCTTTTACTTTCTTCGACCGTCCGACTGTCGACTTTCGACCTTTCCCTGGGGTACACGACATTCCGGCGCCCTCGCGGTATAATTTTTTCTTCGCGTTGCGGCGGAAGGCCATGCTCCACCTCGCCTCCCCTTGCTCGGGTTCTTTCTTGGACGGCCGCCAACGCGGGTCTTTGCGTGGTCCCCTGAATTTGCGATGTACGACACGATCATTATTGGCGCCGGGATGTCGGGGTTGGCGGCCGGAATTCGGCTGGCCCACTATGGCAAACGCGTTTGCATTCTGGAAAAGCACTACACGATCGGCGGCTTGAACTCGTTCTATCGCCTGCGGGGCCGGGATTACGACGTGGGCCTGCACGCCGTGACCAACTTCGTCCCCAAGGGCGCCAAGAAGGGGCCTCTGGCGCGGGTGCTGCGGCAACTACGGATGCGGTGGGAAGACCTGGAACTGTCGGAGCAGAACCGTTCGCGGGTCGCCTTTCCCGACGTGCATCTGAGTTTTAGCAATGACTTCGGCTTGCTGGAGTCGGAAATCGCCGCCAAGTTCCCGCATCAAAAGGACAACTTCCAAAAACTGCTCAAGACGCTGGTCGATTACGACGACCTGGACGAGCGCACGTTCAACCTCTCGACCCGGCAGATTCTGGGCGAAATTATCGACGACCCGCTACTGACCGACATGCTGTTGTGCCCGCTGATGTGGTACGGCAACGCGCGCGAGCACGATATGGACTTCGCGCAGTTCTCGATCATGTTCCGCAGTATTTTTGTCGAGGGACTGGCCCGCCCGCTGGCCGGTGTGCGCCTGATTCTCAAGCACCTGGTGCGCAAGTACCGATCGCTGGGCGGCGAACTCCGACTGCGGTCGGGCGTGGCCCGCATCCAGACCGACGGCGACCGCGCCACCGGCGTGGTGCTGGAGAACGGCGAGGAGCTAGAGGCCCACAACGTACTCTCGTCGGCGGGCCTGGTCGAAACGATGCAGCTTTGCGACAACGCCGCGCCAGACCTGGGCAACGTGGGACGCATGTCGTTTGCCGAGTGCATTTCGGTTCTCGACAAGCGCCCCCGGCAACTGGGCTTCGACGAGACGATCGTGTTCTTTAACGACTCGAATCAATTCCACTGGGAGGCCCCGCAGGGACCGCTATGCGATGTGCGGACCGGCGTGATTTGCTCTCCCAATAACTTTCAGTACGACCCCGCGCAGGGCGACTTGCCGGATGGGGTCGTGCGGATTACGGCCATTGCCGACTTCGACGGTTGGGTGGGGCTTTCGGAAGAGGAATACCGCCTGGAGAAGCTGCGGTGGTACGACCGTGTGGTCGCTTCGGCAGTGCGGTTCATGCCGGACTTCCGCAGCCGCGTGATCGACACCGATATGTTCACGCCGCGCACCATCCACCGCTTCACTTGGCACACGAACGCCGCGGTGTACGGCGCCCCGCGCAAGCAATTCGACGGTAAGACGCACCTGAAGAACTTGTATATCTGCGGAACCGATCAGGGTTTTGTCGGCATCGTCGGCTCGATCGTCAGCGGCATTTCGATCGCCAACAAGAACTTGCTGCTGGAAAGTTAAGTGTGGCGCCCTTCGCTCCGCGAGTGCACTACATTCTGAACTCCCTTACTCGCCAGGCAATGCGCTGAGGGCGTCCGTCGCTTCGTCTTCGGCGTCCCACAAGGAAAAGGCGCTACAATGTCCGCAGGTCTTGGGGCTGCTAGCGGCGTTTGACGCGAACACCGCGTCGTGGGCCGCGGTCGCGGTGTGCGCTCCACTCGGCCGCGCCAGTGCGACGGCGACTTCGATGCGCTCGACCTCGCCAGCCATCAGGCCCATGTTCTGCTCGCGCAGGGCGCGCACCAACAAGAGCAAATCGAAAATCTCCACCACGCGTTCGGGGCCGCCGCTCACGTCCACAAACGGCGGGGCGGTCAGCTCGGCCGTTGGCCCGGCGGGCAGCGTATGTGGGCTGCCCCAGTTGCGCAGGTGCCGCACCAAGGCCAGCAAATCAACCAGATCGCGACGACCATCAAGCACCACGTCCAGCGGGTCGTTGGCGTTGGTCCAAGTGAACGAGGTAACTGTGGTCTCGGCGTCAAATCCCGCGGCGGGCGGCGCTTCGGTCCAGCCCACCTGGTCCCGCGCAATGGCGTAGAAGCGATAGCTGCGGTCAACCTCCCCCGGATAGTTCGCGGAGGTTTGCGTCGTCTCTGTCAGCCAGGGAGCGAAGGCGCCGCCGTCAACCGACACATACACATCGTAATATGCAATCCCCGAGCCGCCCGCGTCGTCCTGCCCCGACCACGACACCCGAAAGTTCTCGCCAGTCGTGGCCGGCAGCGCCATCACCTGGCTGCTGGGGGCCAGGTGGTCCAGCGTATGGCGTGTTTGCGGAGTCAGGATCGGTTCGTTCACGTCGAATACGATGGAGCCTTGGTTGAGAACCTCGGTCCCGCTGGGCAGGCCCGCCTTGGGCCGCACGCGGTAGCTGAAGAACCCCTCGCCATTGTGCAGGTTCTTATCGTTCACTGGCAAGAAGCCGGCATCCAGCGCGTCGGGCAACAGGCCCGTCAGCGGATCGAGCGAGCGGAACGTGGCCATTAGCTCGCGAATTTCCGTGTTCACTTCCAGCTTTACGGGAACCAGCAGTTCGATCCCCTCGGGACGCAGGTCGATCGTCGTCTCGTAATGGCTCAGCCCCGGCGGCACGTCAAACTCGAAGTTGTTGAACCCAAAGCCGGTGAACTCCAGGGTTGCAAGGTCCAGGTCCTCGTCCAGCACATCGGTCACGAACACCTCCTGCGCTGGAATGGTGGCGCCCAGCGCCGGATCGTTCTCGAAGAGAATCGTAAACGGCATCACGCCCGGCTGAACAAAGCCTTCCGCGCCAAAGCCGGCCGGGCCGATCTTGTCGTTCGGGTCGAACGAGGTGCGGATCGCCGGTCCAGGCGTCTGGTTTTCTTGCTGCTCGCAACGGGACGTCAGGGTGAAAAGCGTAACCGGACCGGAAAGGTCCGCGGTCGTTTCGCCCTCCGGCGATTTTCCCTGGGCGCCACGTTGCTGCGAGGCGGGCGTGCAGGCGGGCGTGGGCGTGGGCGAGGGAGTGGCAGTGGGCTCCGGATTGCAACTCTTGAGCGCGTTGATTTCCGTGGTCGCATTCGAAATTGCGTGGGTAAACTCGTCGTGCGCCGCACGATAATCCTGGATTGCGCCGTTGACTTTCACCAAGAGCGGGTCATTCAATGCGTTACTTACTGCTATAACCGCTGAATGCGCCGTGCCGCCGGAAAAAATCAAGTCTTCAACACGTTGAAAATCGCTTTCGCTCTCACTCAGGTGGGGTGATCGAAACTTGGAGAGCTGAACTCTCCACCGTTCGAACAGTTGATCGAAAAAGGCCAGGCGCGCCTGAGTTTCAGCAATCGTGGCGCTCAGCGATTGGGCTGACCGTATTTGGTCAATAAGGCTCATGAAGTCGTCGCGGATCGCCTCCATGGCGTTGGAGATCGCCTCTTGCACCTGCTTGCGGTCCCTCCGGTCGGAAAATTCAACATTCGGGAAGAGAGTTCGGAAACGTGGGTATTCGAAACTATTCACGACCGCAACATCGTACTGATCGACGAGGCCGACGATTTCTTCAAGTGGCAGGAGTGTCAGGTTTGTAGGCGCCAGTTTGAGGTTTTTCACAAGTTCGAGAAAGTCGTCGCCCACGGCCTTTCTGAGAATCTGATAGGAATTCGTCAAATTGAAAAGATTACGACCCGCCGAGCTGGCGGCGTTTCGGACGGAGGTCTCGTACTTTGCCCGACAGCTTTCGTCTGCATCGTTAATGGTTTGATCCAAGTTCCGGGTGACACGCGCGTGCGCAAATGTCGCCTGGGCGACTTGGTTTGCGAATTGGGTGAGCCACGCGGGAGATCCGGTATCGGTTTCGGCTTCGGCCATGCTCGGAGCAGCCAGCGAGCCGGCGGCGTGTTCGGGCAATCCTTGCAGCATCGCGGGCGGAGCCTCCCGGTTGGGAGATTCGGCCAGCGCCGCCGCGATCAGGTCCAAGTTGATGTTCGCGACCGTTTCTCCCTGGCTCACCATCACCGGGACCGCGTTGGACGGCAAATGTGTTTCGGCGATGGCGCGAATACGGTAAGAACCCGGCGGCAGCGTGGTGAGCGAGTACGTTCCATCGGCGCCGGTCACGGCCTCGGCCACAACGATGTCGTTGGCGTCGCGCGCTAGGACAAGCGCTCCGCTAACTGCACCCGCCGCGTTTCTTACAACGCCCGAGACTTCGATTTCGCCGACATTCAGGGCCACATCGCGCAGTTCTCCTCCCGCGAGAACCGCCAGCAGGGGCAGGACCACCGTCTCGTGGCCTGCAGCCTGAACGATCAGCGTATAATCGCCCGGCGCCAGGTCTTCAAATTGGTAGTTCCCGGCGGCGTCCGTCAGGCTGAGTTCGCCGAGGGTCGCGTTGTCGTTCCTCAAGACCACCCGCGCGTCGGCAAGCGGCAGGCTCGTCGTGGCGCTGCGGATCACGCCGCGGAGCGTGGCGGGTGCCGACAAATCCAAGGCGATGTTCTGCACGCCCGCGCTGGGCACGTTCACCGTTCTGGCCTGTGTTCCCCGTCCTTCCGCGCGCACGACAAGATGGTACATCCCGGGAGTTGCGCCGGAAAACGTGAAGCTTCCGTTGGCGCCGGCGGCGATGACGGCCACTAAGCGAGGATTGTCGTTCCGCTCTTGAAAGATTTCCACCGAGGCGTCCGCGATCGGCAGCCCCGTCGCCAGGTCGCGCACCACCCCACTGATCGGCGCGCTACTACCTTGGAAGTCCTCGCCGGTCAGATCAGAACCAATCGCCAGGGTGAGTTCCCGCGGCGAAAATGTCAGTCCCGACGCCGAGGCTTCCAGACGATAGGCGCCTGCACGCAGCGCAAGGAAGCGGAACTGGCCTTGGGCGTCGGTCAAGGCCGAGGCCACCTGATCGTCGCCGCTCCACAAGACCACGCGCGAACGGAATCGGCGTGACGCCGTCCGCCGCAAAAACGCCTCCCGATATCTTGCCGGCAAGGGGCACAGACAGGTCCACAGCGGCCATCGTTTGGTCCTGGGTCAAGGCGAAGTCCGCATCGACCAGCCCGGGACTATCGACTGCCCCGACAACCACCTGGTACGCGCCCGCATCCAGATTATCGAACGCGAAACCGCCTTGCTCATCCGTCACTCCCGCCCCCTGCACACCGGCCGCATTACGGACGTACACGGCCACATGCGGCAACGGCGCTCCACTCACGGCCTCGCGCACCGTGCCTGTGACGCCGCCTAGCGGAGCAACACGCAGGTCGATAACTTGTGTCGCGCCGGCCACAATCGTCACCGTGGCCGTGCTGGACATCAGGTCGTCGCGGAAGGCGCGGACGAGGTACTCGCCGGGCGGAAGCTCGTCGAACGCAAAGGCGCCCGTAGCGTCACTTTGGGTGACAAAGGAAGCGCTGTCCCCGATGGCTTCGAGGAACACCGCTCCCACCGGCGCCTGGTCGGCGACCGCCGTTGTGGCGCCCTCGATGCGGCCCGCACGGGACAGCGATAAATTCACGTTGGTAACGGTCTGGCCGGTGGTCAAGGTCAAAGGCGTCGCGCCAGGCGAAAATCGCCCCGCGGCGGATGCTGTGACCGAGTACGCCTGCCCCGGCAGGGCCGTGATCGCGTAATTGCCGGCGGTATCGGTGGTGGCGGTGAACGCAAGGCCATCGGCGCCGAACGCCGTGACGACGGCGCCTTCGACCGCGCCAGCCGGTCCCGACACGGCGCCGCGGATCATCGCTGCTGGCTTAAGACTCAGATTCACGTGCTTCTTGATCTCGCCCGGCGCTACGGCGAGCGGAGAGCTTTGGGCCTGCGTGAATTGGTCGCCTCCGGCCGTAACGACGTAGGCGCCGGCAGGCAGTCCCACCAAGGTATAAGAGCCATCGCGGCGCGTCCGCGCGGCGAACGACCGGCCCTCCTCCGAGGCCGCGGTGACCAACACGTTTGCTACTGGAGCGCCAACGCCCGCCAGGACACGCTGCCCTCGACAACGCTCGCAGGCTCCAACATTACCGTAATGTTGCTGACGCTGCTGCTCTCCACGGTCACGCGCAACGGCGTGCTGGCGACAAAGCCCTCGAAAGTTACGTCGTAATCGCCGGGTGGAACCTGAGAAACGAGAAACGAACCATCATTCAGTGAAACAGTCTCCAGGATTTCGGGCGGATCTACCGTTCGCACAAGCCGCACCGGGACGTTTGCCACAGGATGATCCGTATCGGCAAGCACCAGTCGTCCACGGACCGAGGTCGTCAAATTGCTCACGGCGCGTTGAACGATCAAACCGAATACTTCCACCAGCGACCGGTTATCTCCTAGAAGCGGCGGCAAGAGGGTCGCCGCCGCTGAGAGCGCCTGGTGATAATCAAGGTAGGTTGCGCCCACAATCGCTTGCAGCTCGGCAAAGACCGCCTCAAAGTCCGCATCGCTCGTTTCTGGCGTCTGCAACGTCGGTTTGATGGCGTCCCAGTCGATCGGTGCATCGGGGTTGTTGCCCACCGAAAGTGAGAACCGTTCGTCGCCCACCGACTTTGCTCGGCCGTAGATAACAATACGGTTTGTGGCGCCCGGCGGCAGGATGCCCGCAGGTCCGGTGGCGCTGGCGCCGATCAGGTCCAAACTCGCAGCCGAACGACTTCCCTCGGCGAACAAACTCAATTCACTGAAGCCGGCGCTTGCAAGGCGCATGACTGGCGCCAACAGGTCCGTATTCCCCTGGTTCGTGTACTCAACGATGACTTGGAAATTGCGGCCGAGCCGGACGCCGCTGGGCGCAATCAAGTTGGTGGTCAATCTGCCCGGCGCCCACCGTCAGCTTGAGACCGGCGGGTACGACAATATCGCCGGCCGGCACATAGACGATGGCTGGATCATCCCAAAATCCGTCCTTGCCCAGCGTCCCGCTATCGACTGTTAAACCGTTCGTGGCGTTGTTGGTGAACGAGACACCCGTAATCGTCGGGTTGGACGCGAGATCCATGCTTGCCGCCGCGCCGGTATTGTTGGCGAACGTCACGTTGGCGATTGTCGGATCACTGTTTTCGATTCGCAAACCGGTTCCCGCGGCGTGCCGAATCGTGCTGTCGGTCAAGCTTAACTCACCGCCGCGAACCGTGACCTATCCGCTGGACCCGTAGCGCACTTCGGTATGCTCCAGCACGTTGCCCGCCCCGCGCAGGACGATGCCGCCCCAACTGAACGGCGCGGGAAGCGTGGCGGCGGCGTTGTTGTTCGTGTCGCCGCCCGCCGTGTCGTCGTGAATCGAGGTAAACACGATCGGCGCAGCGACCGTGCCGCGGGCGTCGAGCGCGCCGTCGACGATCAGGTCGTGCGTGAAATGCGACCCTTTAACCACCGCGCCGGGCTGAAGGGTCAGCGTTGCTCCGGCCTTGACGGTCACATCGCCCGTCAGAACGTGGACATCGGCGCCGGACCAAGTCTCGTCGATGGAAATTTCGCCCGCGTGGTTGATGACCGCCAAGAGACGCCGGGCCTCAAATTCCTCGAACCGGCGCGCCTTCCGGCGTGGTCGCGCGTGGGGCGTGCTGACTCGGGCGGGGTGGGGATTTTTCGCCGGGGAGACGGGCAAGGAGCGCATAGCAGTTCGGCGCCATCAAGGTGTGCATAGGCCGCGCGGCGCGGCCGCCCGAGGCAAAACAACACCAGACCTTCCAACGCAAAGGCCTTATCTAGTGAGCCAAACGGGTTGTGGGATGTGTCACGGCTCGGGCGACTCTCGTTTGTACAAACGTGGGCCCGAACGGACACCTAATAACCACCGATGAACTAGCTCTACACGAGGAAACAATAAAGCCATGAGGGTTACGAAAAATTGCAATCAAATCCCCTCAAAAGAGCCGGTTTAATTTTTCAGAATTTGTCGGTCCCGCAGCCAACAGCACGGCTCCGCGGCAACCCGCATCCACGCAATCGTGCAAGTCGAGTCCGGTTATGCGGGCAAAGACAAGGTCCGTGAAGCCACCGTTGGGGGAGAGACGATGACAGCGGATGGAACGGCTTTCCCACCTTTTGCCAGGAGGGGATGGGAAGGGAGAGGCGTTCATCCCAATTCAAAGTCGGCGGGCGAGTCGCCAGCAGACGCCAAAAACCACCCTGCATCCTTCGAACCACGGAAGGCTGGAGATGCTTCAACACCCCACAAACCTCACCCCTGCCCGGAGCGGCGACACTCGGTCGTCGCGACGACGCGGCCGGTTCGCCCCGGTGCGCCGGATTCGGCGAATTCTCACGACCGGCTTGTGCGCCGGCGCCGCGCTGCTGAGCGGCGCGGCCTTGCAAGCCCAGCAACCCGTCACGCCGGTCGGCTATAACGCCGCCCTGCGGGGACATTCGGCCAACGTCGGTCACGGTCACGGCAACTACTGTGCGCCGCGATGCGCCCCGTATGCCTATCCCGCCGCTCCGCAGTACCAAGAACACCACCAGTATCAACCGTATTACGGCGGCGAGCCGACGCCGGCCGATGCCCCGCGCCCCGGCGACATGGGCGACCAGGCGCAGGATCAAACCCAGAATCAAGCCCAAGACCAGGCGATGCCGGACTTTACGCCCGCGCCGGTCCCCAGCGCTCCGTCGCTCTCGGGCGCCACCGGCACGCCCACCGCGCCGGCCAGCGCCTCGCCCAACAGCGTGGGCGATTTCTACGAAGTTACCGACTCCGCCACGATCCAAGGTGGGGCGTATGCCTCCTACTACATTCCCAACCCAAGCGCCAGTGTCGTGGGGCGAATCAAGGCTGCGGAAAACAACAATCCACTTCCGCAGGACCGCGTTTTCTTTGACTACACGTACTACCATAACGTACCGCTCGCAACGCCGGACGTAGGCGTTGTGCGTATGGTGCCAGGCATTGAACGAACGTTCCTGGATGGCCTGGGCTCGGTGGAACTACGTGTGCCATTCGCACAAACGCTCGACAATAGTTTTGACCTTGGCGGCGATGTCGATGGAGATTCGTGGGAAATCGGTAATCTCTATGGCGCCTTCAAAGTGTTGCTCTACCAAGACAGCGCATTAGCATTTTCAACAGGTTTGGGCGTGAGCGCACCCACCGCGGAAGACTTGGAGTTTGGGGGAGGTCTCGAAGTCGATAACCGCTCGGTCCACCTGCTGCCCTTCGTTGGCGCCGCCTTTACGCCGAACGAGACCTTCTTCGGACAAGCCTACGCCCAGTTGGATATCGATACGAACGGTAATCCGATCATCGCTCCTGGCGGCGAGGTCGGACGTTGGCAAGACCGGGAGTATCTCTACTTGGACGGGATGCTCGGTGCGTGGCTCTACGACGATCCGTTCTCGGACACGCTACGAAGCGTGGCCGGGGTGGTGGAATTCCATTACACCACGTCACTCGACGACTCCGACAGCGTGACGTTCGGCGGAACCACCATCGCGGCCGGAGAGGACGACGTGGACTTCTACACCGCCATGGTCGGTCTCCACCTGTTCTACGCGGGCGGCGCCGGTGTGACCTTCGGCTACGGCGTGCCGCTCTTGGACGACCGCTTCGCCGATGGCGAGTTCCGCTTGATGCTCAACTGGGGCCCGCCCATGGGCGGCGTACCGAGCCTGGCCGGCCGGTAAACGCGAAAGTTGCGACGAACGTAAAGCAGCGGGCGATCCCCCATCGCCCGCTGTTTTGCGTTCTTGGGCAGTCGCCGGCGATGGCGCGAAAGGGACACCCGTGGCGTGGAGAGCGTTTCGGCGCAAAAAAAATTCAACGACATAGGATCAGGGACGATCGTGCGTCTTGGTGTTGATCTGCCGGTAAATCCGGTTGCTCCGAATCCTCCTAAAGAAGGGGGCATGCGGGTCCGAAACCCACAAGGAGGGCGTGCCGCCTAACCAGGAAGACTTAATGCGGGCGGCGGCTTTTGCTCTGGTCCGGCTCCCGCGCTGGATCGGCTGCACGTAGACGACCTTGCATCCTTCAACCCAGGGAAGGCTCGAAGATGCCGCAACCTATGCCTCGCCAACCGATAGACGGCTCGCGACCTCTGCGCTGCCGGCGTCGGCTGACGCCCGTTCGCCGGATTCGCCATGTCGTGTTGACCAGCGTCTGCGCGGGGGCCACGCTGCTTGGCGGATCGTTATCGGCCCAAGCGGAACAGCGACTGACCAACACCACCTTGCGCAGCCGCACCGCGGCCACGAACGTCGCCGGACACGGCCAACACTATCACCCCGGCGCCTGTGTGGGTCCCCATTGCCCGGCGCCATCCTATTCGCAGCCGTTTTTGCCCTACTACGGGCATGGCGAAGTTCCCGATTATCTTGCTCCGCCGCAGCCGCCGATGGAGGGCCAAGGCCGACGCGCGGACGACCAAGACGGCGCAGGCCAAGAGCGCGACAGCCGGGCGCCTACGGACGATTTCAGCTTCCCGCCCGACATGACCGCGGCGCCCGCTCCCAGCGCGCCGTCGCTTTCGGGCGCCACCGGCACGCCCACCGCGCCGGCGAGTGCGGCGCCGAACGCGATTGGTGATTTCTTTGGTATCGCGCACACCTGTCGGGTGATAACACCGACATTCACGCTAACGAACTACGACGACGAATCTTCAATACCAGTTACGCCACGTTTCGATTCAGGTGGCAATCTAATCTCAGTTCGCAATCCTATCACCGGCCAAGAGTTTGCAGTTTCTGAAGACGATGGAGAATTCTTTGTAGACAATGGTGAAGTCATTGTTGGGCGAAGAAGTTTTTTGGCGCCATGCCCCACCGTAAATGTTGTCGGACGGATTAAGGCCACCGAGAACAACAGCCCGATTCCACAAGACCGGGTGTTCTTCGACTATACCTACTACCACAACGTACCTCTCTCGGATCCCGATATTGGCGTTGTGCGCATGGTCCCTGGCATCGAACGAACGTTTCTCGATGGGATGATGTCCTGGGAGCTTCGCATGCCCGTCGCGCAGACGCTTGACAGCCAATTTATTGTCGGAGGCCCGAACAACGGCGATTCGTGGGAGGCGGGCAATTTGTATGTGGCCGTCAAGACCTTGCTTTACAACGACGATCGGTTGGCCTTGGCGGCCGGCTTGGGTATCACAACGCCTACAGCGAATGATTTGGAATACGTCGTGCCGGGCGTGACTACCGTCGTCGTCCAAAACGACGCAGTCCATCTCTTGCCGTACATCGCGGCTCAAGCCGCCAACGAAACGTTTTTCAGCCAAGCCTACGCCCAGATCGACGTAGACACCAACGGCAACCCGATTGAGGTATTTGGCACGGACGTAGGCGTCTTGCAGGACCAAACGTTCCTTTACTTGGACGGCGTTCTCGGCGCATGGCTTTACGACAATCCGCTTTCGGACACGTTGGTAAGTATTGCCGGCGTCACGGAATTGCACTATTCGAGGTCTTTGGAAAACGCGGACGGACTCGTATCGCCTTTGGGAGCTTTCGGCGGAGGCGCTAACGACACCAACATCCTCACCGGCACGTTGGGCCTGCACCTCATGTACGCAGGCGGCGCACGAGTCACCTTTGGCTACGGCGTGCCTTTGACCGACGATCGGTTTGCCGATGGCGAATTCCGATTGATGCTTAACTGGGGGCCGGCCTTGGGCGGCGTTCCGAGTTTGGCGGGGCGATAGTCGCATTTCACCTGAAAATTACAGCGGGCGACCAACGTCGCCCGCTGCCTTTCACTCAAACCGTGGCGACGCTCAGGGGCGAATTACGCCACCACAACTCTTGCGCAGCTAGCCAGGCGCCAGTAACGGCGTGTTCCCGCGCAACGAGCCAGACTAACAGGCTCTAACAAAAAACCATACTAATCCGATGCGCAAGCGAGGAAAACAAAGAGAAAGAGCCTCACTTACGCGTCGGATTGGTGTTTTGTCAGAGCGTCCAAGAAAAATACGCAAATTGAGAGCCTTGGGGAAGAACCGCGGCATTTCCGGATTGCCTGGAAAAATCGGTTGTAACGGACCTGCCTAAAGAAGGGGTTATGGGGCGTCGATAAGGACGACGAGGAATTCCGCCCCGATTGTGGAGACCTGCGCTCGGGCGGCAGTCCCGGTCAGGCTCGGCTCCCGCGCCGGCCGGGCCGAACGCACCCAACTTGCATCCTTCAACCCAGGGAAGGCTCGAAGATGCCCCAACCCATGCCTCACCAACCCTTGCTGGCCGCCCGGCCCGTGCGTCGACGGCGTCGTCTGACGCCCGTGCGCCGAATTCATCGTTTGTTACTCACGGGCGTATGCGCCGGCGCCACGCTGCTGGGCGGCGCGCTGTCGGCTCAAGCCGAACAGCGGTTAACGAACACCACCTTGCGCAGCCGCACGGCGGCGACGAACGTCAACGGTCACGGCCAATATTACGGCCCGGGCCAATGCGTGACGCCGTATTGCCCCACGCCCGGCCCGACGCACGCGCAACCTTACTCTCCGTATTACGCGCCAAGCCATCCTCACGATTTTGCAGCGCCGCCCCGGCCGCCGTTGAATGGCGAAGGTCAAGCGGAAGGCGAGCAAACGCAAGCGGATGGCGCCCAGGGGCAAGCCGACAACTTGAACGTCCCGCCCAGCCTGAATACGGCGGCCGCTCCGGCGGCTAGCGTCCCATCGCTCTCAGGCGCCACAGGCACGCCCACGGCCCCGGCTAGCGCCTCGCCGAACATGGTTGGCGATTTCTTCGGCACCAGCCAACAAGCGACCGTGCGCTTCTTCGGGGGACCGGGGGGTTCGTTCAAAATCCAAGACCCGAACGAGAGCGTCACGGGCCGCATCAAGCAGGCCGAAAGCTACAGTCCCTTGCCTCGGGACCGCATCTTTATGGATTATGCTGCGTACTACAACGTGCCGATTGGGCCTCAGGTGGGCACGACGCCGCGCGATATCGACATTCAGCGGTTCACTCCGGGTTTCGAGCGGACCTTCCTCGACCAGATGTTCTCGGTCGAAATTCGGATGCCTGTCGCCCGGACGCTTGATAGCTCGCTCAACACGGCGCAAAGTTCCGTTGATACGGACCACTGGGAGCCGGGCAATCTCAACGTCGGGCTAAAAGCCCTGTTGTTCCAAACCGATACAATCGCCTTCACCAGCGGTCTGGGAATCCGCACGCCCACGGCCAACGACCTGGAGTATTCCAGCGGGACCAACACGTTGGAGGTGGAAAACAATTCGGTCCACCTGATGCCGTGGTTCGGCCTTCTGTTGACGCCCGATAGCCCGTTCTTCGCCCAAGCGATGATTCAGGTCGACGTGGACGCCAACGGCAACGACGTCTTCGTCGACGACGGCAATGGACCAGTCCTGGCCGGGACCTTGCAGGACCAGACCTACTTGTTTAGTTCGTTCTCGGTGGGCGCCTGGTTGCTGGACAATCCGTGCGCCAAACGGCTGACCTCAGTGGCCACCACGCTGGAAATTCATCACAGCACCACGGTCCAAGACCCCGACTTCATCAACGGCGCGGGGGTCGTCATCGTGGAAGAAGGCGGCGACACCACCACCGGACTGGGCGCCGACCCCGACTTTGACGCCTTCACGGGCGTGCTGGGCCTGCACTTCCTTTATGCGGGCGGGGCGCAAGTCACGTTTGCATACGGAGTTCCGATGGGCGCCGATAAGTTCGCCGAGGGCGAGTTCCGCACTTTGCTTAGCCGTTACTACTAAGAGCTTGTGAATGTTACGTAGGTCCCGCCTGCCGGGCGGGACCTTCTTTGCGAAAGATTCACAACCTCTAGGTCTGGCGCCGCGACGAAGTCCACGTTACGGCGCCCCGGAATCGCTGGTCGGCAGTCCCCGCAACACCAGAAAAATAGCGGGCGCAACCCTTGCGTCCGCTATTTCATTTCTTGTAAACTAGTCCTTACTGGTGAATTCGTAGCGCCACGGCGGGGGACGCTGAAACTCGGGTAACATCGCTCGTTTCTTTGCGCTGAAAATAACAGCGGATTATTGGCGATATTTGGTTCCCCTGATCGTTATCTAGTCATGGGGCGCGGACACCCGACAAAACTACCCTAACGGGTGGCCATCGAATTGGATTCTGGAACCGGCCCGTCGCTCCGGCTAGCCCGCTAGGGGTAATTTCTGCTTTTTTGGCCGTTCACCCATCCAATCGCGGATTTATGATGTAGCGTAATAAACTGAAGCGCATCCCACCCGCGAGGATCCACGTCAATGCTCAAGTTGCGTTATTTTCTGCTGTTTACCGCCAGCTGGGTGGTGTGCGGCGCGCCTGCCTATGGGAACGACGAGTTGAACCGGCGCGCGGTCAGCATTTTGCATAAGTACTGCACCTCGTGCCACGGCCCGGATGCACAGGAAGGCGAGTTGCGGCTGGATTCGGCCGAAGGCTTTCAGGCGGGCGGCCAGTCGGGCGAGCCCCTGCACGGAGATAACCCCGCGAATTCGCTCCTCTGGCAGCGCGTCGGCGTCGATGCCGACATGCCTCCCGAAAAATCACCCCAGCCTTCCAACGAGGAGAAGGCCATTTTGGGGCAATGGCTCGCGGAAGGGGCAAGTTTTGCAAGCGATGCAAGCGACAAGAAGCCTGCCGAGTTGGCCGACGACGCCAACAAAGTCTTCCGCAAGCATTGCTTTTCCTGCCACGGGCAACAGTTCAAAGCGCCGGGGCTGAATTTCGGAAAGTATGAAACCCTGGTGCTCCCCGCCGAGGGACGCGTCTCGCCGTTCCTGACCGGGGGCGACGCGGCCAACTCGTTGCTTTGGAAACGCATTGCCAACGGGACCATGCCGCCCAAATCGCAGCAACTTCAGATGACCGCCGAAGAGAAAAACGTGATCAACGCCTGGATCACCGCCGGCGCCCCGCGTTGGCCCAAGACGCGACCAGCGCGCGGGTTCGTTTCGGAGCTTGTAGTGCAGCAAGCGATTTACGCGCATTTGAATGGCCTGCCGGAATCGGACCGCCGGCATCAGCGCTACTTCACGTTTGCCCACATGCACAACAACCCGTTGCTTTCCGACGAGGAGTTGGCGCTGTTCAAGGCGGCGCTTTCCAAGGTCGTCAATAGCCTGACGTGGGAAAGTGAAATTGTCGTGCCGCGTCCGGTGGACGCGGAACAGACGGTCTACGCGGTTGATCTGCGGGACCTGGATTGGACCGATCAAACCCACTGGTCCAAGCTCTTCGACGCGAAACCCCGCGTGAACAATCCACCCCACGACGGCTATCCTTACGGTCTCGAATTTCAGGATCCGCAATTGGAGCGCTTGGGCGAAGACATTTTCCGCCTGGCCGAGTCCAAGTTGCACAAACTCCGTATTCGGGCCGACTGGTTTGTGGTCAAGGCCACCCGGCCTCCGCTCTACCACGAATTGCTGGAACTGCCCGACACGGCCGACGCTTTGGAGAAGCGTTTGGAGGTCACCACGGTGGAGGACTGGAAGCAGCCCGACTTGATGCGCGGCGCCTTGATTCGGAGCAAGGTTTCCACCAACAACCGGCTCTTGGACCGGCACCGCGCTTTGCACGGGGCGTATTGGCTGAGTTACGACTTCAGCACCAGCCGGGGCAAGGGAAGTCTTCCCGAAAACCCATTAGGGCCGAACTTCGCAGACCACCCCTTTCCGGACTTGGCCTTCACGCATGACGGCGGCGAGATGGTCTTCACGCTTCCCAACGGACTGAACGGTTACTATCTCGTCAACGGGCAGAAGCAGCGGATCGCCAAAGGCCCGATCGAGATCGTGCGTGACTCGAACGAAACTTCGGGAACTCCTGAGATTGTCACCGGCCTCTCTTGCATGGTGTGCCATAAGCACGGCGTCGTCCGTTTTGAAGATGTCATTCGCCGCACGACGCGTCTCCAGGGCGACGAACGCCGCAAGCTGGAAGACCTGTTCGCGCCGGTCGAAAAAATGAACGAGCGCCTCGCCAAAGACGAAGAAGTGTTCCTCACGGCCCTGCTGAAGGCGGTGCAGCCGTTTCTTCCGCTCAACGACATCAACGAGCTGCGGAATTTACCCGACGAGCCGATCGGCGCCGTGGCCCGCTATTACCACGCCGACCTGACTTTGGAGATGGTCGCGGCGGAACTCGATTACCAACAACCCGTGCAACTGCAACATTTGCGCGCGGCAATTACTGCGAACCCTCGCGTCGCTCAGATCCTCAGCCCGTTGGGCGAGCGTGACGGGGTCGTCAAACGCGAAGTTTGGGAAACTCGCAATGGCGGCAACAGCGGGCTACAGACAGTCGCCTCGGAGCTGAATATCGGCGTGCCGATCGACTAATACGAAACCGGCTCAAACTTTAGCCCCCACTTTTTTCTTGGCCACGACGGAACGAAAGACGAATCATCATGCCGAAGATCACCGTTGGATTACCCTGGGTTTGGATGTCGGCGGCCTTGCTGCTTGCGGCCGCCGCGCCGGTTCGCGCGCAAGAGGCGCAGGGTTTGCGCGCCACGCGCCTGGAGGAAGCGGTCAGCGAACTGGCCGATAAGGTCGCGGACTATGTCAAGAACACGGCGGGCGTCAACGTCGTGTCGGTCGGCTCGTTCACCGAGCGTCAGGGCGGCATGGACGTGAGTTTTGGCCCCGCCATCAAAGTGATGATGGTGGAGAAGTTAGCCGCGAAGCCGAACGGCGTAACGACCGAACTTCGCCAGAAAACTTCCTTCAAGGGCGAATACACGTACTTCGCCGATATCGGCAAGATCGAACTGTCCGTGGCGGTCGTCCAAGACGGCCTAACAAGAAAGACATTCACGGCCGACGTTTTCAACGTGTCGAATATCGCCGCCATCATGGGCGCGACGGGGGTGCTCTCCCTCGATCTCAACCAGCGGGGCAAGGACTTGCAGGCGAGCATCACCAAGCCCGAGCCTAAGATTGTTCCATCGCCCCTCGAAGGCGCCGCGGGAATTCCCGCCCGCGCGGCGGCCGCAAAGAACGCTTTGTACGCGATGGAGATTTGGCGGCTCAAGCGCGATAAAGTCGGGCAGACAAACCCGGCCGACTCGGACTACGAGCCGCTCCCCATCGAAGTGGACACGAGCCAATTCCTGCGGGTCGAACTGGAACAGAAAGACCTGTACGCGGTGCGTCTGATCAATAACACGAAAAATTTGGCGGCGGCGACGCTGACCATCGACGGCCTGAACATGTTCACGTTTAGCGATGTCTCGGATTATCGCGGCTTGGGGAAAGTGCTAGTTCCCCCTGGCCCCCAAGGCGTGTTAATCAAGGGCTGGCATCGGACCGATGAGCGGTCCGATTCCTTTGAAGTTTGCGACGTGGGCGAGTCGGCCGCCGTAGGCGTGAAGAACGGCCCGGCCGGTCAGGTGGTGGTCGACGACAAGGTGGGCGTGATTACCGCCTTGTTCGCGGTGGCGTTGGACGTCGATTCGAACAGCGCCGCTCCCGCGGATGAGCCACGTATTATTTCGGTCGGCACCAAATTGGGACCGGCCCTCAATCAAGCGTACCGGCCCATGCGCGTCAAAATCGGTGAGAATCGCGAGGTGATTAGCATCCGCTACAACCACCCGCTGCCGCAGTGAATTTGCGCCGAACGTCAAGACTGATTGGAATAACCAAGGCGAACTGAGGAAATGGGAGGCCTTTTTCCCTCGGCGGCGTTTTTTGGCCGCCCAAATTGGAAAAACGGAATAGTAAGGTAAGAAGGCTCGCGAACAACCGCGGACGACCAGATAAAAAGACACGCCAGTTAGGCAATCGCCACCCCCCTCCTGGCGGGCCAGGAGCGACAACGGGCCAACCTTCAGGAGTCGACATCTATGCGACGTAGTACGACCTTTGCTCTCTTCCTCGGAACTTTCATGGCGTCTTGGCTGCTGGGGGGCTTCTCGATCGCCCGCGGCCAGGAAACGGAACCAGACGAGGGAAAACTCTCCGCGGCGGTTCGCCAACTGGCCGCCGATCTCAGCAAATATTTGACGAACGACGCGGGCGTGGACGAAGTCACGCTTGGCTCGTTCACCGGCGCACAGGCCAACCTGGCGCCAAGCTTTGGCTTGGCGATCAAGAAAGCGCTGTCCGATGAACTGACGAAACAGAAAATCACCGTGAAGCCGCTGGGCGCCAAGTTCTCCTGCAAAGGGGAATTCACTTACTTCAGCGACGCCGGCAAAGTCACCATCGACGCGGTGGTGCGCGAGGGCGCCTTCAAGCGGAAAACCTACTCGGAAGACATTTTCGACGTCTCGGACATCGTGGCCCTGATGGGCGGCACCGGCAAGATTTCGACCGACCCAGAACAGCGCGCTCAAGACTTGGCCAAGACAATCGAAGAGCCGAAGCCGGTCGTCGAGGAAACCTCAACCAAGTTTGCCTCGGAGGTCAAAACCCCCGACGCGTTGAACACGCCCGAGCCGCCCAAGGTGAAGGCCCGCGCAATCGCTGCCCAGAACGCGGATTACGCGATGGAAATCTGGCGGCTCCGCGCCGACAGCGTCAATAACCCGAACCCCATCGAGGCGGACTACGAACCGGTGCCGATCGAGGAAATCGAGGGAGGGCTGCTGTTCGCGTCCCTGGACATCGACAACCGATACGCGGTGCGTCTGATTAACAAGACCGACCGGCTGGCGGCGGCCACGTTGACCATCGACGGCTTGAACATGTTCGCCTTCAGCACCGTGCCGGAGTATCAACGGTTGGGCAAGGTGCTCGTCCCTCCGGGACCGAAAGGCGTGTTGGTCAAGGGCTGGCACAACACGAACGAGAACTCGTTTGCGTTCCAAATCTGCGACGTGGGCGAGGCGGCCGTGACCGAGATCGGCAACTCTGGCTTGAACGTGGAAGAGGAGATCGGGGTGATTACCGCCCGGTTTGCGGTCGCCGTGGATTTGAACAAGGGCGAATCGCTTCCTCCCGATGAACCTCAAACGGCCTCACTAGGCACCAAAAGGGGGCCGGTTGTGGGACAAATCTATACCGAAATGCGGGTCAAGATCGGCCTGGATCGCGAAGTGATCAGTATCCGCTATAGCCATCCCTTGCCGCCGCCCAGCAGCCTGTAAGGGTTTGGCGCCATCGTTCCTCGTCTTTCGCGGCGGCGTTCCGCCGCCGCGACGCGCGGCTCCGGACTTGCCGCGTCCATCGTTTTCTCTAACGTCCTACGGCTCGTCATGCGTTCTTCTCTTCCGCGCCTGGTGGCGTTTCTTGCCCTGACGACATTCGGCGCCGAGCTTTCCGCCCAACAGTTGCCCGATCGACGCACGGCCGAGGACAAGCCGCGATTGGTGCTCAACACGGGCGGGCACACCAACCAGGTCCGGGCGCTGGTGTTCTCCTCGAACGCCGAGCGGCTCTATTCCGCCGGCCTCGATAAAATCGTGCTGGGTTGGGAATTGCGCCAACGGAACAAGCCGGTACGGCGGATTAGCGCTAACCTAGCGCAAACGCTTCACTGGGGCATGTCGCGGGGCCTGCGGGGCGCTATCATGGAGTTGGCCACGCCCGCCGCGGGCGATAGCGGGCTATTGGCCGCTGGCGGGTTTAGCGCGTATGGGCACGGCAACGATATCGCCGTCTTCGATGCCGACACGGGCCAGATGCACTTGGCGTTGTCGGAGTTGAACAACACCTTGGCCACCGGCGGTCTGACGTTTTCGCCCGATGGCTCGCGTCTGGCCGGCGTGAGCGTCTTTGGAGACCTGTGGTTGTGGACCATCCCCGCGCCTCCCGATCGCCAGGACGCAGAGAAGTACCAGCCGCGCCAACTGCGAGCGGCCGAGTCGCAAGACCGACCCTACCGTGCGCTCACGTTTCTGGACGACGACCTGCTGGCCGCGGCGATTCCCGTGGGCCAGCCGGGCGCCGATCAGTGGGGCGTGGCCATTTATGATCTATCCCAGGCGAGTCCGCGCCCACGGCTTTTGCGGAAGGTGCATCAAGGCGCCATTACCACCATCGTGCGCGATCCCAATAGCCGCCGCTGGGCCACCGCCGACAAGAGCGGCGCCGTCTACCTGTGGCGCGACACCGACGAACAAGAGCCACAACTCTTGCGGCAAGGAAGAGAAGCCCTGGACGTGGCCTTCGGTCCGCAAGACTCCGTGTTTGTCACCACGCGTTTGTTGCCGAAAGCGGGAGTGGTGGGAGTCGAAGCGGCGTTTCTGGAACATTGGAAAACGGACCCGCCGCAATTAGTCGAGGAAATCGACACGTCCACCAGCCTCGACAACTACGCCTGCGCCGTTAGTCCCGACTTGAAGTGGCTGGCCTGCTGCGGTGACGATAACAAGCCCGTACTGGTGTTCCCCCTGAAAGACGCCAAAAACAACTTCGTGGAAAAACCTCTCACCGAGCCGGGGCGACAGCAACTCGCGTTGCTCGGAGTCGGCAATGCGATGGGTAAAGTCGCTTTCGCCAACACCCGCGACGGCGCCTATCAGATTGGATTTGGCCGGGCCGAGCAATCGCCCGCCGTGGACGCCGGTGTGGACCGCTTTTACAACAACTACGGCTCCATCTCGCAGGCGTACGACCTGACCAAAGGGCAATTGCTGGAGGGAGCCCGGATGCCGCGCGCTTTCCGCTCGCCCACCGACAATGCCCGTGGCTGGAAGGTAACGCCCGTGCAGAAAGGCCGCCAGTTGGTGTTGACGCATCAGGCGGGGCATCGCTGCACGATTACGCTCGACCCCGAGGACCAAGGCGACGGCCTCTCGTACTGCTTCCTGGCGGATCGAGAGCGGGCATTCGCCATTGCGGTGGGCACGAATCACCAAAACGGAATTTTCGTCTATCAACTGACCACGCGCGGCGAATGCCCCCTGTTGCGATATTACCGCGATCATTCTTACGTGGTTACCTCGCTGAGCGTCTCACCGGACGGCGCATTCCTGGCTTCGGCCTCGCTCGACCAGACTATCAAGCTCTGGAGCCTTGACGGACTAACCCGCTGGGAAGAGATCGCCACGGCCCAGCGCGCGGGCTTCGTGCATGCGGCGGGCTGGGGAGCGGTGTTCGCGCGTCAGGGGAATCGCCTGGTCGCCACCGAGGTGAAGCCGGCGGGAATCGCCTTCGCCCGCGGGATGCGCAAAGGCGAAGTCATCGACAGCGTCTGGCGCGTCGAAGGGGGCGCCGTGCGCAAGTACCAGGGCGCTGACCGAATGCTGGAAGCGCTCAACCGTTCCACGTTGTTCGAGCAATTGACCGTGAACGTGGTGCGCGGCGGACAGGTCGTCTCTTTGCCGCAGATCGTCCCGGCGTGGGAGCCGGTCGCCACGCTCTTTATCGATCGCCGTGGCGAGTGGGCTTTCTTCACGCCGCAAGGACCGTATGACTCCTCGGTCAACGGAGACCGACTCTTCGGCTGGCAATTCAACATGGGGCGCGACGTGACCCCCGATTTCTTCCTCGCCGAAAAGCTCGGACAACTCGAACAACCCGAGCGACTCCGCAGCTTGTTCGCAGCCGGGGCCGGCGCCGTCACCATCAACCAGCGGATTGGCGACCTGGTGCTACAAAACCGGCTTGCCAAGCTGGCCAGCATCACCGCCCCCCAGGTGCAAATCCTCGAACCAAAACACGCCGCGCATTTCCCCACGGACCAACCAATCACCATTCGCGCCCGGGTCGTGTATCCCCTCGGAGGCCAGCCCGATCCGGCTTCCAAGCATACGGTTTTGGCCAGCATTAACACCGCCGATGTGGGCGAGCCGGTCGATCGGAAGAAAATTTCGGCCAACGAGGAAGAACTAGTTTGGACAACCTCGCGCGTCGGCGCATACAACAAGCTGATCGTCAGCGTAATCGACGACCACGCCCCGCCGGGATCGCCTTTTGCCGACGCGGCCGTGAGTTTCCGCGCCGTGGCGCCCGAGACGCGCCCGCGAATGCACACCCTGGTGCTGGCGGTCGATCAGTACATTGATCCGTTCCCCCTGGAGTTTCCCGTCAAGGACGGCGACGCCTTAATGAAGGAGCTGTCACGTTTCTCGGTCTCGCTGTATCAGCCCGGCAAGTCGTACCGCATGGTGAACAACGCCGTATCGCTCCAGCAGACGCCAACGCAAATCGCGTCGCTCTGCGAGGACTTGAAACGCGACGTTCACCAGGACGACCTGTTGGTGGTGTACATCGCCGGGCACGGCCTGGCGTTTAACGGAGAATACTTCTTTGTACCTGCAGACCCCAGGATCAAAAAACTGGACGAGGCCAACGCACCAGTGGTCCGGAAAATCGGCATTCCCTGGGACGCCTTCCTCCAGTTGCGCGAGATTCCCTGCCGTAAGGTCATCCTGCTGGACACCTGTAATTCAGGTAATGCGCTCCTGCAAGAGCGGTCTGCGGAACAGCTCAAGGCCGCGGTGCGTCCTTTGCGGCAGTCGAAAATGCTGGTGATCACGGCCACCGCGGAAAATCAGTTCGCCTTTGAAGTCCAAAAGGAAGGCGTGTTCACCAAGTGCATGCGAGACGGGCTTGCCGGCCAGGCCGATGGTCAGACCGACGACGGCAAAGAGGAGCAAGCGATCAACGGCGAAGTGGACGTGCTTGAGCTAGCGCGGTTTGTAAGCCGCGAAGTCCCCAATCGCACTCGCCTGCTCAATACGCAGCAAACCCCGAGGCGGTCGCCCGAAGACCTGTTCCACGGGATCGACATTCCCTTGACCGCCTACGTCAACGCTCCGGCGCCGGTCAAGCAAGCCACCGCCCAGCGCCCGGCCACGGCGCAATGATCCCCAACGATAGGTCACTCGCTCCGCGAGTGATCAACCGCTTGTTTCACAAGCGGAAAAAAAGACTCCCTCCGCGTGTGTCTTCGACCAGTGTGGCGCCCTCGCTCCGCGAGTGCGTTTTCCTGCCGGCGTCCCCACCGCGCCGGGCGCACACGCGCCGGCGCCGCCATCCAATGCGCTACTCCTCGTAAAACCGCTCCACAAACGGTTTTCCGCCGTCCCAGGACAGGTTGATCTCCAGCGAGTCGCTCGGCTCGTCCACGGTGATTGTCAGGCCCGAGGTATCGGGGCTGATGTACTTCCGCGGAGCGTGCCAACGCTGCGAAGCGCCGTCGATCGACTCGGTTCCAATCACGGCCACGGGATGCGTGCCCGGCACGACGCCGTCATTCTCATCGAAGGTCGTGAGCGTAAAACGACCGTCCGGTCCGAGTTTCCCGGTCGCCGGGCGATCACCGGCCGGAACCACCTGCACAAAACCGTGCTCCAGGGGTTGGCCATCAATCAACACCCGCCCCGAAGCGTGAACCCGCCGTGGCCGATCGTCGCACCCCGTTGCCGTCAGCAGCAAGATGCACGGGAAGACGAACGCCGCAAGGCGCCAGGAGAAGTTTTGGGAAAACATGGCGTTAGTATCCCGAGACCGCTTCGCCGCCCGAGCGGGTCGAAAGGGCCCGATAAGTCGTCAAGGCGATGTTCGCGGAAATGAACGCCACATGGCCGTCGCCAAACACAAACTGGCCTCCGCCGGGATGTCGGCTGGCGAAGGCGCCGTTGAGCGGAATTCCATAAGGCGACGTGGTAATACCGGTCCCAGGCTTGGTGTTCACGGGGTTTTCCGTGCTTCGCAGGCTGCATTCGTGGCGTCCGGCGCACGCCCACAAGTTATACGACTTGTTGGTATGGGCGTCGATCACTTCTCCCACAAACATGGTGTTGCTCATTCCATCGGTGACTTCCTGGCGTTTGTGAGCGATTTTGTAGTTGAAAACCCCGGTGTTATACAACTTGACGTTATCGCCGATGCTGGAACTGGGACCATTGCTGCCGGCGACAAAGGCATAACTGCCCGTAGCCGCCAGGACGCCGCCATAATCGGGCACCGACGGTTGGCTGGTATCGGACGGACAGACCAGAAACTCGGGACGGGTGGCGACGGCCGCCGCGTTCTTGGTCATCCACGTCGACGTCTGGCACCACGGACCATCCAAAAAATCGAACTGGTTGTAGAGGTTCTCGGCCTCCAAAAACGGCAACAGCATCACAAATCCGCTCGTGCCAACCCGCTGCAACGCGTTGTTGCCATTGCAGGGCCCGGTGTTAATGCCATCGCACCCCATGCGCCCTGGCGGGTAGACCTTGAACGTCCCTTCATACAAGTCCAAAGCCAGGCCAATTTGCTTGAGTTGATTGTTGCATTGCGTGCGCCGGGCCGCCTCTCGCGCCGCTTGCACGGCGGGCAAAAGCAGCGCCACCAAGATGCCGATGATCGCAATGACGACCAGAAGTTCTACCAGCGTAAATGCGCGGTGGTGGAAGCGAAACATGATTGCAGTCCCCGGGGATGGAACGCGCCACGGGTAGGATGAATGGCGCAGGAAGATGGGATAATTCTACCCTAGCACGGGAATTAACGCCAGACTTTCAAGACGGGTAGTGGCACAGTTTGGCGACTTTCGAGATTGGCGCTCACCCATCCTAACCCGAAGCGTAAGCGAGGACGGAAGTGTTGCGTGCTGTCGTGCTGTCCTCGCTTACGCTTCGGGTTAGGAGAAGAATTGGCGAACTGTATCACTACCGCTAGACGAGCCTTCCCACGGCATGACGCCCGTGGTTACACGATGTCGCGGTCCCCGCCAAAAAGAACAGGAAAAACGCAGCGCTTCAAAACACGCCAGCGCGAACGATGTTTGGGTGTTTGCGCGCGATTCCGGCTTGTTTGGGTGAACTCAAACCCGAAAAATCGTGAAACGTGCCGGGCTACGCCGTGAATTTGATCCCTTGGGCGAGCGTCAACTCGCGGCCGTAGTTGATGGTGTTGGTCGCCCGGCGCATGTACTGCTTCCACGAATCGGACCCGGACTCGCGGCCACCGCCGGTGTCCTTTTCTCCGCCAAAGGCGCCGCCGATCTCGGCCCCGCTGGTGCCAATGTTCACGTTCGCCAGGCCGCAGTCGCTGCCGTCGACAGCCAGAAACTGCTCGGCTTCCCGCGCGTCACCCGTGAAAATGGCCGATGCCAGTCCCTGCGGCACATCGTTGTTGATGGCAATTGCTTCCTCCAACGTGCGGTAGCGCAGGAAGTACAGAATCGGCGCGAAGGTTTCTTCCTGCACCAATGGCGCGTCGGGGCCGATTTCCACAATCGCCGGTCGCACGTACGCGCCGCCCTGGGGTACGCCCTCGGTTACCGCTTGGCCGCCGTGGACGCGGCCGCCTTGCTGTTGGGCAAGCGCCAACGCCTGGTGCATTTTCTCTCGTGCGTCGTCGTTCACGAGCGGCCCGACCAGTACGCCCGCTTGGCGCGGATCGCCAATGGGTAGCTGCGCGTAAATCGCCTGCAAGCGTTCAAGTAGGCGATCGTAAAGGCTCTCGTGAACGATCAACCGGCGAAGCGTCGTGCAGCGCTGCCCGCAAGTACCGGCCGCAGCGAAAACAATCGACTGCACGGACAAGTCCAAGTCGGCCGAGGGCGCGATAATCGCCGCATTGTTGCCGCCCAACTCCAGCAGCGAGCGTCCTAACCGGGCAGCCACGCGCTGGGCCACGTCGCGGCCCATTCGCACCGATCCGGTGGCCGATACCAGCGGCAGTCCACGCGACTCGGCAAGCGCCTGGCCCACCGTGGGACCGTCGCCGATGACCACATTGGAGATTCCCGGAGGAACCCCGTCCATCTCGGCAACCACCTGGTCGAGCAAGCTATGGCAGCCGATGGCGCACAGCGCCGTCTTTTCCGACGGCTTCCAAACCAGCGTATCGCCGCAAACCAGCGCCACCGCCGCATTCCACGCCCATACCGCCACGGGAAAGTTAAATGCGGTAATCACGCCGACAGGCCCCAGCGGATGCCACTGCTCCATGAGCCGGTGGTTCGGTCGTTCCGAGGCGATGGTTTTGCCGTAGAGTTGCCGGCTTAACCCCACGGCGAAGTCGCAAATATCGATCATCTCCTGCACTTCGCCCAGGGCCTCTTGCACGATCTTTCCGACCTCCCAGGTCACCAGCGCCGCCAGGTCTTCCTTGTGCTCCCGCAACTTTTGACCGTACCGGCGGACCAGTTCTCCGCGCCGCGGCGCCGGAACGGTTCGCCAGGAACGAAAGGCCAATTCGGCCGCGCCGACCGCGTGTTGCACATCGTCCACGGTGGCCGCCGCAAACGCAGCCAGGCGGGAACCGTCGATGGGCGAATGAACGGCCAATTCGCCACCGCCGCCGCGGCGCCACGCGCCACCCACCGCCACCGCGCAAGGCTCACTCGTCACCCCCAGCCGCGCCAATGCCTGTCGAAGTTGCAAGTCCATAAGAGTCTCCCGTAATCCAGTAGAACCCTCTCCGCCGCTCCTCACCCGCTCGTCGCCCTCTTGCTCCTTGCCTCCTGCTCTCTCTAACCTCTCCGCGCTACTCCTCGGTATACCCACGGCTAAACCGCGTTGTGCCTTCGCCGTGATAATTCCAGCCGAAGCGGTTGCCCATGAACTCCTCAAAGTCCACGTCTTCCTGGCGCACAAAGCCTTGCTTCGGCAAGCGGCCAGCCACGTGCAAGTCGAGCGCGGCGCAAATGCCAGAGGCGGTCGTGACTTGAATGGCGCTCCACGGCTCGTCGTCGATGGTGCGCATGTAGATTTTCCGGGCGTCGCTGAGCTGCACCAACTGGTTTTGTTGCCAGCCGGTCGCCGTGCAAAAGACGATTACCACGTCCTGAAAGGTAATGGGGATGGCGTTCTCCAGAATCTCTTTGAGCAACTCCCGCCGCTCGCTTAGCCGCAGCTCTTGGAGCAAGAACTGCATCAAGTCGCGATGCCCTATGTAGCGGATCGTGCGGTAATTCAGCTCTCGCACCCGGCCGGCCAGCGTTTCGCACAGCGTTCCCAGGCCGCCGGAGGTGTTGAACGCCTCATATCGCACGCCATCCAAGGAAAAATGCTCCAGCCCTTCCAGGGGCAAGACGTTTGCGAGTTGCCCATCGTGAATGGCCTCGCAGGGATTGCAGTATTCGTTGATGAGCCCGTCGGTCGACCAAGTAAGGTTGTACTTCAGCGCGTTGGTGGGAAACTGCGGCAACGCGCCGACCCGCATGTGAACGCGGTCCAGCCGGTCGAATTTGGTGGCCAGGTGATGGGCCACAATCGAGATGAAGCCTGGCGCCAGCCCGCATTGCGGCATGAAGATTTGTCCCGGCGCCGTTTTCCTGGCCACTTCGCGCACTTGGCGCGTCGTCTCGATGTCTTCCGTCAAATCGAAGTAGCTCACGCCGGCCGCCAGCGCCGCTTGCGCCACGCCGGGATTGAAGCGGAAGCTGAGCGCCGAAAGCACGCTGTGCCGCCCGGACAGGGCCGAGGTTAATTGCCGCGGATCGGCGGCGTCCAGGGCGACGGTGTCTACCCCCAGCCGATCGCGGAGCCGGGCCAGCGCCGCGGCGTCCACGTCGCCCACGCAAACCTGGTAATCGCCGCTCTCTTGCAGAAACGTGGCGATCATCCGTCCGATCTTGCCGCCGCCCAGCACTAGCACTCGATGCATCGTCGTGGGACTCCGTGCGTCGCAGGCCTATAATGAATCTGGCGTCTTTTATTATAGCGCATCGACGGGCGCCTGTTGGCTGGCGGCGGAGCCTTAGCGACGCCCCAGCGAACCACGATGAAACGCTGGGGCTCCGCCGCCAGCCACCCCAACATTCACTACGATGGCAGAAGGTTTCCGACCGATGAGCCGCATCGCGCGGTTCACGCCCCGAGGCGGCGCCACGAAGGACAACACGTTATGGCCACGGAAATCCGCGAAGGACTCGATTACCACTGGACGACCCAGCCCCAGGCCGCAACGCTGGTGCGGGAAGTTTATGATGGGTTCCTGGAACGCTGCCCCGACGCCAAGGCGTGGGAAGCGCGCCTCTTGCGCGAAACGGGCACGCGCTTGCTGGACTGGATCGACCACTTGGCGTTGCCGGCCGACTCGGACTTGGCGCCGCGGTTGGCGGAGGTTGGGTTTGTCGCTTCTCGCCAGGACGGCGCCAACGTGTGGCGGCATCCAGGTGGATTGTTTCCCGCTGTCCTGATTCGCAACGATGCGGCATGGCGAATGGCAATTCACGCCGAGTCGGTAGCGGACTTCGTGGCGGCGAATTTGGGAAACAACCCGATCGCGATTCAAGGCGCGCCGCTGGCGCCGCTTCGCATGGCTCGCGTGGTTGCCGCGGGCGACGCTGAGTTGTGGATCGTCGAACGGCACGGCTTCACCGGCTTCGAACCGCCGTCGTTCTCGGCAACCCAGATGGAGGCCGTGCTGCATCAGGCCGAGGCGTTTCGTCTGCGGCGCCGCCGCTTTGACCACGACAAAGAAGGTTTTGAACACGCCCTGCACGTGATTCGCGAGGCGGTCGGCGCCGTGGGGGTCGATCGTGCTTGCGACTTGTTCTTTGCCGCGGAGCGCGACTACTGGATGCGGCGGAATCATGCAGCCCGCGTGCAAAAGGCAAGGCAAGACGCGCTGGGGTTGGGGTGGGGCAATCACGATCATCACACCTATCGCTCCAGCCGCGAACATTTTGCCCGGCTCATTGCCGCGCTGGAGGCGCTCGGCATGGAGTGTCGCGAACGCTTTTACGCCGGCCGCGAAGCCGGCTGGGGCGCGCAAGTGCTGGAGCAACCGCGAGCGGGGATCGTGGTCTTTGCCGACGTGGACCTGGCGCCCGAGGAAGTGATGGGCGACTTCGCCCACGAGCCGCTGCCGCCGCGCCGCGAACTGGGCACGGTCGGGTTATGGTGCAAGCTGCACGGCGAAGCCTTCCTCCAAGCCGGCATGCACCACTTGGAATGCCAGTTCGCCTTCGACGCCGCGAAGCAACAACTGGCCGAGTCGGACGTGGCCACGATGAAGCCCTTCACCGACTTCGATTATCTTCGCCAGGCCTTCACGCAAGGCGAACAATGGGCCGTTGATCCGCGGCGAGTCGAGGCGATGCTAACCGAAGGTTATATTTCCCAGGAACAGGCGGACAAGTTTCTCCGCGACGGCGCTCTCGGTTCACACCTGGAAATTCTCCAGCGTGACGACGGCTATAAAGGCTTCAACCAGACCGGCGTCAGCGAGATTATCCGACGCACCGACCCGCGCTATGCCTCGTCGCCTTGATGAGAGGCGAAAAACGGAGCCACGGATTGAACACGGATGATAAAAGAAAATCATTCTTTTCTTTATCTGCGTTACATCTGTGGCTCATCCGTTTTCGAGTTCGTCGGCCGCAAGGGCAAGTGTCTTTCGGGCGGCTTCTTCCCATGCGGCATACCAGCGCTGCCCGCCGTTGGGCGACCGCTCGGAAAGCCAATCGAAGAAGTGCTGAACGTCTCGCTCCGCGCGGGGAAGAATAATGAGCTTGTAGGTCATGCATCATCGGAAAGCGCATTCCGCCTTCGGAAGTCGCTCGCAAAGCCCTCGAACGAACGACGCGTTTCTCCGGACTCCAAGTCGCGCAGCACCGCCTTCACGGCGCGCACGTTCTCGCGGAGTTCTTCTGGCGGCGGATTGGAGGCTCGCCGCAGGTCCAGCAATCCTTCCCCGATAATCTCGTCGCCATGCTCGTCAACCTGAGCGCTGGCGAATTGGTGAAAGTTATTGAGTTCTTCTTGCGTAAAGGCCATCGCACGAAACCTTGGCGCCTTTGTTCCCTCTTGTATCGAGGCTCCATGCGCCTCGCATTGTATTCTCGCATGGACCGAAAACTGCGGAAATCTCGCGCAATAAAAAACGGGAGCCGGCTCCAGTGTGGAGTCGGCTCCCGTTGTTTTGGGGCGGCGCGGAATGTATTCCGCGCCACGCGGGTTTACAACGCCATCAGGCCCTCGACCTGCTTGGCCAAGCGCTTGCGGGCCACGTGCAAGCGGCGCTTGATCGTGCCCACCGGGGCGTCGAACTCGTCGGCCATCTCGACCAGCGACTTACCGTTGACGTAGAACGCCACCAGCGTCTCGCGGTCCAGATCGCGCAGCCGAGCCAGGCCCTGCTGGACCTGCGACTGACGCTCGCCCTCCAGCACCTGGGACAGCGGGGTAGCGGTCTCGACGCAGTTCCCCTCCAGCGTCTCAGGCTCCATCGGCAGATCGGGTCCCCGTCGCACGGCGCGGTTAATCGCCATGCGGTGCGTGATCGACCGCAACCAGCCGCCGAAAGCCTCGGGCTGACGCAACTGGTCGATCTTCTGCATGGCCTGCACGAAGACGTCCTGCGTCAACTCCTGCGCCTCGTTGTAGTCGCCCAGGCGGCGCAAGGCCACCGCGAACACATGCCGCTCGAAGCGCTGGAACAACTCGCCGAAGGCGAACCGGTCGCCCTGCTGGGCGGCCCGCACCAACTCGATCACCTGCTCCTGCTCGTTCAACAACTCCAAAGTCTGCGTAGTCACGGGTTCTCTCCAGCCAGATAGAACGAGAAGCGCGGGAGACGCTCTCGGGATGGGGTTGGCAGGCGCCGCAACGGCCGAACGAACACGCTACAACGGCAGCGGTTCGGATTCGCCGTATGCGACGCCTACTTCCTGGCGCTGGGAACCGAATTTTTGCGACAGGCGGCCGCATTGGCCCTATCGCGGTGAGTTCGGGTTCCCGGCGGTCACGCGGAAGCCGGCAAACGGACGGCGACTCTGCCGGTCCGTTGCTCGAAGCGCCCCGCGGCTTGCGGTCGCTCGGTCGTCGCGGTACAGGTCGTAAAATACGATCCTGCAAATAGTTGCGACGACTTGCGTTTGCCTGCCGCTATTGGCAAGCTCCGCCAAGCCGTACTGGCGTCGAGGCTTGAGCGCGAATCGAGGAGGACTAATAGCCCTCCCTGCGGCTGTTCCAGCCGCGCAGGTCCCGCATGTGGTGCATGGCAATGCATGCAATCCGCGGGACCGGAGGCGCGCAAAGCATCCACGCCACGAGCCACGAGGGCTTCGGCCACGCGATTCCGGCGGATGCCGTTACGAACCACGTTCACGATGGCGTTAATGGAATTGCGCATTGGATGCCTCCGCTGTGCGCTCAAGCACAGTGCGAGAGAAACCTGAGAGAAAAAACGAAACGCAAAGACTCTACTACAATGATACCCTTTCGAGACAAAAACCGGACAACAAAAAAATTGCCTAATTTTCGACCCAAACCAACCGCAAGCAATCCTTCCTTCTGAAGCGCGCGGCAGTGGGGCCGCAAACCCCACGCCTGGCTCTTCCTACGAAGGTCGGGCGGTCAATGCAAGGTAAGACGAGTATTCGATCCAAAGGTTCGCGGAGATTTGAAAAAAATATTCCGCACGCACGTTATTCGCTGAACCTTCCCAAACCTTGGGAAATCTGGAGGGCGGAAATTATTTCCGCTTTGGTTGGTTGCGGGAAGTCGAAGGTCGAAAGTCGAAAAAACAAAGACGAAAGCGGCGATGAATCGCCGCACGCCATATTCTGGAGTGCGGAAATTTACTTCCGCTTTCGTCTTTAATCGACCAATCGTTCGGCGGGGCGGGTTAATCCCGGCGTTCGTCGTCTTTGAATTGGAAGTCGTCGTCCAGAGGCGAGAACTCCTCCTCGGGCGTGTCGAACTGGGCAGACGCATCCTCGGCGGGAGCCTCTTTGGACGTAAGCGGAGGCTCCTCCACCACTTCCGGCTCGTCCGATAGTTCCGCAAAGCGAGGGAAACCGGCCGCTTCGTCTGTAGCGGGGCGGTCCCACGCGGCGGGCGTCTCGGGACTACCGGGGAAAAGATCCTCGTTCGCCGCTGGGGCGGGGGGGAACGGCGGCGGCTCCTCGGGCGAGTATTCCTGCATCTCGGTCTCGACCGGTTCCGGCTCCTCGATTTGGATCTCGTCCACCTCGATGTCGTCGAGGGCAATATCGACTTCGGCTTCATCCGTGGCGTCGAAATCGGCCGGCTCATATTCCGCCGGAGGGCCGGGAGGCGCGGCGGGCGCCGCACTGGCCCACGGCGAAGGTTCTTCGTCCGCCAGTTTTACCTCGTCGGCGTCTTCGCTGGACGTTTGCGGCCAGTAGGTGAACTCGGCCGCGGCGACGGGCTCTTGCCAACCCTCGGTGCTCGCTGCACTTGCCGCGGCGGCAGGAAGCGCCCATGCGGGCGCTTCGCTCGACTCGACGGGGGGCGCCGGTTCGGCCGGCTCCTCAGGAAATTCGGGCGGCGCCTCGCCCCAGCGGAAGATCTCTTCCACGTTGGTGCGCAGCACCTGCCGCCCAAAGTCGACAGCCCGCTCTTCGCTCCAACCCCGGTCCAGCACATACCGCTCGGCCAGCACCTTGGCCAGAATCCGCTTGTACATGTTGAACTTCGGCAGCGCGAACTCCAGCTTGTACATGTCGCTGTAGTAGCCGATCTGCTTGGTGCGCGGGACCGCCTCTAGCCGAGCCGAGGCGTCGTGCTCGATAAACGTGGGGGTGTTGGAATACCACCAGTGCCCGTTGGTGACCACGTTGGGGAAAATCCAGGCGTAGCTGGCTAATTCCTGGTTGGTCACGCTCGCCAGCACCGACACGGGGAACGTGACCTGCGGGAAAGCGTTAAACAGCTCGCGGTACTGGATCAACGACACCCGGCTATCGTACAAATCCATTCCCTGGTGAACGCCGCCTGGGTAGACACGGCGATTGACACCGATCATCAAGTCGAACGGCAGTCGGAACTCGTCGCATAATTCGGCCAGTGTCCAAAACACCCAATTGGCCGCCGCGCGGCGATGGGCCTCGCCGGCCTCCACTCCAGTGCGCCATAGCGCCTCGACCGCCGCGTTGGCCCGCGCGTCGGAAACGCGAGTGGGCGTAAAATCGGGCGGGAGCGAGATAGCGCACGCCTTGGCGTTATTCCGCCGGAAATGGACGAACAGCCGCCGCAGCGCCCGCCGCAAGGAAGCGGCGCTGGTGACCGAGGCGCCGCTTGCCAACTCCAAGCGTTCGCGGACCGAGTTGTTCGCCAGGTGGAACACCAAGTCGTCGGTCCGCAGGCAGGGAATGTAAACCGAGGTATCAAACCCTTCCAGGCGATCGTCAAAGTCGTTGGTCAGGAACACCGCTTCCAGCTTGCTTCGCCGCAAGACCTGCTCGGACCAATCGTTCGCCGCCATTTGCTGGGAGGCCGAATCGTAGAATTCCTCCCAATCGTCGGGCAGAATTCGATCGCCCGCGAAGCCGAAGAACTCGTGGGCCATTTCCACGAGCCAACTATACTGGATGGTGTTGTCCAGCGGCCCCAGGTTGTGCATCAGGCGGCGGACCTTTTCCCGCGGCTCTAGTCCCTCAGACTCGATTTCCTCGCGCGGCATGCCGGCCGAGTGGGCCAATTCCGTGTAATAGTGATAACCCAGAAGATCGGCCAGGTTCTGGGACGCTGGCTGGTGCGGGTTAATGTGCGTGTGCGGGTCGATGAGCGTCAGTTCGCTCAGTTCCGCGTAAAGGCGGTTGCGTAGTTCCAGCGACATGAAGACATTCCAGGCGAGAAAAAAGATACTCGCCTATTGTTACTCGACTCCCCGCGAGACGCAAACCACGGGAAGAAATTTCCCGGCGCGGCGTCACGCCATGCGCCGGAACGATCTCTGGTCGATCGCTTGGCCGCGCGCCGGACATTTCACGCTACGCCGGTCATCGCCGGTCTTCCGGGTGTTCACAAATTCCCGAGTGAGAGGGTAGGCGCCGGCGATACGGCTTAGGGAAAAGCAGGCGCCAACGCCCCCGCGCTGGGCGCCGTTTGGGCCTGCGCCGGTTGCGCGGCGCCTGACCTGACGAGAACCACCGCAACGGCCGAGAGCAATAGCACCGCCGCCACGATCCATCGGTCGCGCAAAATCCCGTTTCTCCTGGCCATGCGTGTTACCTCCTGTAACGCCAACGGGAAACATCTGGGCGTGTTCGATCCGCTCACGCCGCGGGGCGGATTGTAACGAACCGACGCGAACACGGCAACGCAAACTAGGTCAAGCCCAAGGCGGAAAATCCCGGCTTTTGCGTGCGGTTCTCGTCAAGAAACCGGAGCAAGCGCCCTGCCGCTTACCCGTACCATCGGCGGTACACACGCCGCCGCTACGGAAAGATTCACAGTCGCGGAGCAAGGTCAACTTGGGCGGCGATACGCCGAGGGTGGCTGGCAAGTTCCGTGTCCCGAGACACCCATGCAGAGGGCCGCGTGATCGGCGCAATCGTGGCGACCGCACTTAACGGTCCCAAGCGTGAAGAGGACGCAATCGCCACGACCACGAGAGTGAACCACGCCCCGCTCCGAGCGACTACCGTCGACCTTCGCACGCCGTCGGCCAATTGGATTCGTTCTTGATTGGCCGGCCATTGATCACGGTCCAATCGACTCCCACCGAGCACCGGTGAGGGTCGTCGAAGGTCGCACAGTCAGCAATCGTGTCGGCGTCGAAGACCACCACATCGGCCCAGGCGTCTTGCCGCAAAAGGCCGCGGTCGGGTAATCGGAAACGGTCGGCGGGGAACGAGGTCATCTTGCGAACCGCTTCTTCGAGCGAGAAGAGCCGCGCCTCGCGCACGAGCGGCCCCAGCACGCGCGGCGCCGAACCGTAAACGCGCGGATGTATGACGCCGTCCGCATGATAGATGCCATCTGAGCCGAGCATGAACAGATCGTGCTGCAAGAAGGGATACACCAGCCGATCATCGCCTTCGTGGAAGACCAACAGCACCGCCAGGCGTTCATCAATCAAGAGATTGATTAACGCCTCTTCCGCCAGCAATCCGCTTTGCTGCACGAAATCAGAAAGTAACATCCCCTGGTACCGCGCGTTGTCTTTTCCGGGCAGCCAGGCGATGTGGATTTCATCCAGATTCAGCCGGAACGCCTGCAAACCTTCGGCGAAGCGGGCGCGCACGTGCGGGTCATGCAGCTTGCCGAGCGCCGCCAGCGGGCCATCCTGCCACACCTCGTAGGGCAGCAGGTAGTTGAGCATGGTCGAGCCGGGCAGGTAGGGATACACGTCGAACGACAGCTCCACTTCCCGCCGCGCCTGGTCCAGGTAGGCGAATACTTCCTCGGTTTCCTCGGGCGAGGTCGCCTTGAGATGCGAGATATGGACCCGCACCCCCGAGCGCCGGCCAATTTCGACAGCCTCGCGCAGCGCCGGCAACAAACCGCGCTTGTAGCGGAGGTGCGTGACGTATAGGCCGTCGAACTCGGCGACCGCACGGCAGGCGTCAACCAGTTCGTTCGTGGTGGCGACGTTCTGCGCCAGGTAGTCCAGCCCGGTCGAAAGCCCCACGGCGCCGTCGGCCATCTCTTGACGAATCCGTCGTTGGATGGAACGCGCCTGGAAATCGTCCGGCTCGGCGCGTCCCCAACCGCATTCCATGCTGCGCAAGTTCGCGTAGGGGATGTGGGCCACCACGTTCTGGACCGTCCGCTGGCGAATGTGGCTTAGATACTCGCCGATGGTTTGCCAGCCACGGTATTCGCCCAGGTGTAGCCCGTTGAGCGTGCGCAGGTAGTAGAACCATTCCCGCCAGGTGTTTTGATTGACGGGAGCATAGCCGATGCCGTCGGCGGCGAGCACCTCGGTGGTAAAGCCTTGCGACGTCTTGGGGACGAAATTCGTTTCGCGCAGCAGCCAGCCGTCCGAATGGTTATGGACGTCGATAAAGCCCGGCGCGACGATCTTTCCCGCCGCGTCGATCCGCCGCGCCGCTTCGGCCGAGCGCAAGTCGCCAATCGCGGCGATGCGCTCGCCCCGGATGCCCACGTCGGCCCGAACGCGCTGCCGTCCGGACCCGTCGATGACTTCGCCGCCCACGATCAACACGTCAAACAAGGCCGCTCCCGGTGGTTGCAGGTCGCCAAAGAACAAAAGTGAAATCGATGTTAGCGTAGCGACTCTACAAGTTGTGGGAAAGACCGCCACAAACCGGTATTGTCGGCGAATGGACCACCCCACGGAAAGCTGTGGCAGGTAGACTATACTTGAGGAATGAAACGCGATTTCTTGGCGCCGGTCGCGCTATTGCTGACGTTGTTTGCGTCCTCCCGCGTTCCGCTGCGGGCGGAAGACGCCCTTGCGCCAAAGCGGGCTGCGGTCGACACAACGTTTCAAGAGCAGTCGGCGCAAATTGCGGCCAAGTGCGATCAACTGGGGCTGGAGGAGCAAGCCCGCATCACCCGCGCGTGGGCGGCGGTGCGCGATCCTTCGCGGCGGTACGTGTTCCTTCCCGCGCAAGACGATCGCCCGCCGCAAGACGCCCCGCCGCTAGTGCGGTTCTGGTACGACGCGTGGCGCAAGGCGCGGGGCGAGTACGCTAACGGTCTGTTTCCGCTCGCCCAAACCGCTCTCGACGACGGCCGCGTGAGCGAATGCCTGACGCTGATTCAAGAGACGCTTTACCACGATCCTTCACACGCCGAAGCGCGGCGCATTTTGGCGTCGTCGACGACCGAGGCGCCACGCGCCAAACCGGTGCGCACGCGGCACCCCAAGTTTGGATGGGCGCCGGGGCAGTCGTGGCGGGTCGAGTCGGCGCATTACGAAATTCGCACAAATTTTAGCGCAGAGGAAGGCGTCCGACTCGCACGGCGGATGGAACAGCTTTATGCGGCGTGGCGGCAGGTCTTCGCCGAGTACTGGTTGACCGAGGCCGACTTACGTCGCGCGCTGGACGGAGGAACGCTCTCCGCAGGCCCGCGGCGCAAATGGCAAGTGGTGCTCTTTCGCGACCGCGACGAATACCTGACCCAACTTCGCGCGGCGCATCCGCAAATTGGACTTTCCGAGGGCTACTACGCTCCGCAGGAGCGCATCGTTTTCTTCTACGGGGGCGAAGGGAGCAGCGAGACGACTTGGCTCCACGAAGGGACGCACCAGATCCTCTACGAGTTAGGCGACGCGGCCCCGCGCGTAGGGCTGGACTCCAATTTCTGGGTCGTCGAAGCGGCGGCGCTGTACATGGAATCGCTCGCATTCCAGGGTGATCGCGGCGCGGTGGGTGGGTTCGACGCCGAGCGGCTGCAATACGCTCGGTTTCGCGCGCTCAGCCAGGATGCTTACACGCCGCTGGCCGAGTTGGTTTCTTTGGGGCGGGACGACTTTCAGCAGCATCCCGAGATTCGCCGTCTGTACACCCAGGCGGCCGGTCTGGCGCACTTCTTTTTTCACGCCGAAGGCGGCCGCTACCGCCAGCCGTTCTTGCGTTACCTGGCGGCGGTTCACCAAGGACGCGATCGGCCGGAAACCCTCGCTCAGATGATGGAAACCGAATACGCCGCGCTCGACGCCAGGTACCGCGAGTTTCTGAACGTGACCGACGCCGACCTGGCCGCGGCCGGGCCGCCGGCCGGCGTCGCCATGCTCTCGCTCGGGGGAACCAAGGTGACCGACGCGGGACTGGCGCACTTGAGCCGGTACCCCGATCTGACCTGGCTCAACCTGGCTGGCGTCCGCGTTACCGATGAAGGAATGAAGCACCTGGCGCAGCACAAACGCCTGGAAGAATTGTATCTTACGGGCACGGCCGTCACCGACGCGGGCCTGCGGGAGTTGGAGGGATTGACCAGCCTGAAGATGCTCGACACCGCCGGCTCTCGCGTCACCGAGGCCGGCTGGCGCCGTATGAAGCAACTTCTCCCCGAGTTAAAGTCCGCCGAGTAGCGCCGCCAGCATCTCGCTGGTTTTTTGTAAAACGCTGCGCCTTGGTGCGCTGCGATCCTCTCCCGACGAGAACGATTCTCCGATGCGTCCCTGGATTCTTGCCGAAGCGAACTACGCCTACACCAAAGCCAACCGTTACGAAGTGGCGGTCCTGCCGCTGGGCGCCACCGAGCCGCACAACCTGCACTTGCCCTATGGGACCGACGTGTTTGAGGGGCAAACCGTGGGCGAGAAAATTTGCGAAGAGGCCCATCGCCGCGGCGCCAAGGTGGTGCTCCTGCCGACTATTCCCTACGGAACCGAAACGAACATGCGGGGGCTGCCTCTGGCGATGAACGTGTATCCTGCGACGCTTTTCCGCCTGGTCACCGACCTGGTCGAGTCGCTGGCCGATAGCGGCGTCCATAAGTTGCTGCTCCTCAACAGCCACGGCGGCAACGAGATGAAGCCGCTCCTGCGGGAATTGGCCGGCAAGACGCCGGTGCATCTGTTCCTCTGCAACTGGTACAAGATCCTCGACGACGAGTACAAGAACATCTTTAGCGCGCCCGAGGACCACGCTGGCGAGATGGAAACCTCATTCGGCCTGGCGTACTTCCCGCACCTCGTTGCGCAGGACGAGGCGGGCCGGCTCTTGGCCGACGAGGGACAGACCGCCCACACGCGCTTCGACGCGGTCAATCGCGGTTGGGTTTCCATCACGCGTCCCTGGACGCTCTTGACCACCAACACCGGCTCGGGCAATCCCCACGCCGCCACCGCCGAAAAAGGCGAACGCATGATGCAACTGTTGGTGGACCGCCTGGCGGGTTTCCTAGTCGAGTTGTCTCAAACGAAGATCGACGAACGGTTCCCGTTTTAAACAACCTTCCATCCACGTAAGACGTGGCGGCCGCGATACCGCAAGCGAGGTTGCTTGCGGTTTTGCCGCTTCGGAATGGGGGTAAGCCGGAAGACGCCTGCACTCCATCACCATTAGATCCGCGAACATCGAACCATGACCGCCAAACCACCGCACGGATTGTTCATTACGGGGGTCGATACCGGCGTCGGCAAGACCTACGTCGCGGCGCTCATTGCCAAGGCGCTGGTCGCGCGGGGTGTCCGCGTCGGCGTGTACAAGCCGGCCGCCAGCGGCTGTGAAGAGCGCGAGGGAAAGCTCGTCTCGGACGACGCGGTCGCGCTGTGGGAGGCGGCCGGTCGGCCGAACGACCTTCAGCAAGTCTGTCCGCAGGTGTTCCGCGCGCCGTTGGCGCCGCATCTGGCGGCGCGGGCCGAGGGCAAGGAGATCGACGCCGCGCTGCTGCGCTCCGGCCTGGCGGCGTGGCAGGGCCAATGCGAGATCGTGCTGGTTGAAGGCGCCGGCGGGCTGATGTCGCCCCTTTCCGACGAGGATTACGTGGCCGACCTGGCGTACGAGTTCGGCTATCCGCTGGTGGTGGTCGCGCCGAACGTGCTCGGCGTGATCAATCAAACGCTGCAAACGCTCATCACCGCCGCCGTGTTTCGCGATGGTTTGGACATGGCCGGCGTGGTGCTGAACCACGTTCGTCCGGAAGAACACGATCCGAGCCGGGCCAGCAATTATGACGAATTGAAAAAACGTTGCGTTCCGCCACTGTTGGGGCAGGTCGAATGGAATGGAGACTTCTCGAAAAACGTCGATTGGCTGGCGTTAGCTGGACCTAGGCGGTAGAACTTATCGCGGAAACGTGGGGGAGAATACAACGGAAACTCCCTCCCTGACTTTGTGGTGACTTCCTCTTCGGGAGCGAGTTTGATTTATGCTTGCTGGCGAGATTTATGCTCCGGATAAGATTCGTCTGATCGACGTGCCGGAGATGACGCTGGACCGTCCCGGCGAGATCCTGTTTCAGGTGGAGTTGGCCTGCCTATGCGGCTCGGACCTGCTGTTCTTCGAGGGAACCTATCCCGAGTTCTTAATTGAAGTCGGGCACTCGCTGCACGAGATGATCGGCACGGTGGTCGAAACCACCGGCGAGCGTTTCCGCCCTGGCGACCGGGTGCTTTGCGTGCCGGTCAACCAGCGCGGGTTGTTTGAGCGGTTTGCCGTGACCGAGCAGCGGGCCATTCCGCTCGACCCGCGAATTCCCGAAGAGCATGCGCTGTTGGCGCAGCCGCTGGGCACCGTGATCTACGCCTTGCGAAAACTCCCCAACCTGATCGACCAGAACGTGGCCATCGTTGGTCAGGGGCCAATCGGGCAACTGTTTACCGCGGCGGTGCGGAACCTGGGAGCGCGGGAGATTATCGCCATCGATCTCTTGGAGTCGCGGCTCAAGACCAGTCCCGCGATGGGCGCTACGGCGGTCGTCAACGCCTCGCAGGAAGATGCAACGGAAGCGGTGCGCCGCATCCTTAATGGCCAACTGGCCGACGTGGTGATCGAAGCCGTCGGCCACCGCGAGCAGGCGCTCAACCTGTGCAGCGACCTGTGCCGCAAGTTCGGCTCGATTCTGTTCTTTGGCGTCCCGCGCAAGCAGGTGGACGAACTACGGTGGTACGACCTGTTCCGCAAGAACCTGACGGTCTACACCAGCGTCGAGCCGGACTTCACCCGCGATTTCCCCCTCGCCATGCGCTGGATCGCCGAAGGGCGGTTGAACGTCGCCCCGGTCATCACGCACCGCTTTCCGCTGCACCAAATCCAATCTGCGTTCGACACCTTCCGCCACCGCCGCGACGGCGCGCTGAAGGTCTTAGTCGATTTCCCCGCAAAGTAACGTCATACAGCCAAAACGGCCACTTCGCTCGCTTCCCGCAAGCAGCTATGGCTGCGGAGTGTCAGAGAACGACACCGGGCGGCGCTGGTCGAGAATGGCGCCGTAGGCCGCAGCGTTGCGGTCAATCTCGTTCTTGCACAGCACGCGGTTGTAAATCGCGACGCCTTCCAAGATGCCCCGCCAGTTATGGCCGCCTTGAGGTTGATCGCCGAACATCAGTTCGCCGGAACTCCAAGTGCGGAAGTCGCCGCGAACGTCGGTGCGTTGGAAGAGCAATCGACCTTCCAGGTAGCACGCCAGGCGGCCGGGCCGGTAGGTAATGACCAGGCGCTGCGTGCGGTCTTCGTTCGCATCGGCCAGGTCAAACAGGTAATTGCCGGCCGTCGTCTTGAGCAAGAACCCGAAACGGCCTTGCGACTGCGTGAGGGCGAAGTTCGGCGCGCCGTCCACCCCGCTGGCCGAGAACACGATGGCGGCGTGGGTCTGCTCGGCGTCGTTGGGGCGCACGATGGCCTCGACCGACAGGCGCCCGGTTTGTTGACACGCTTCGCGAATGGCGTCCCCCGCGCCGCTGGCGACGAACGCTCCATCGTCCAGCACCAACGCCCCGTGTTCGGTCAGCCGCGCCCGACCCTGCGATTGGAGCCTGAACGGCCGCGCGGCGCCGCCCGCTACGCCGGTCTGCCCCGTGGGGGCGCTCTCCAACACCAAGGCGGCGCCAGCCAGGTTCGAGGGCCAGACGCCTTCCCAAACTTGCAGCGTGTCGGCCGACGCGAAGCCGGAACTCCCCGCCGCCACCTCGACCTCCTGGCCGTCACTGCGGCGCGTCAGGGCGATGCGTCCTTTGGTTACGCCGACCCGCGCGCCTTCGTCCGAGGCATAGACAAAGAACTCGGTGCCCAGCACCTGCACGTCGGCCGCCGCGGTTTCGACCGTTAACGGCGCCGCCCGCCATTGGGGAACGACCGATGCCGACAGGCCGCCAGCGGCCAGATGGACGCGTTTGGCTTCGTTCCTCCGGCCGTGGAATTGCATGACGACTTCGCTATCCAAGAGCAGCGTGGTGCGATCGGGATACCGCACCGTCGCTGCGGATTCTTGTCCGACCGCCAAGCGGTCGCCCGGTTGCAGCGAGGCGCCAACGTGGACGGCGACTTGCTGGCCCTCGCGCGTCAGGCGGACGTCGCCCTCGACGGCGACCACTTGTGCAATTGCCGATACGGGAGCAAGTTGTTCCCAGAACATGCTCGCCGAGACCGCGGCCACCAGCGCCACCGTCAAGCCGGCCCAAAAGGCGAACCGCCGCAACGGACGACGCTGTCGCCCACGTTCGGTTAGCTCCTCGGCCGCAAGCGAGCGCACCTCGACTACTTGCTGGAATAAGGCATCTTCGCCGCGCGCCTCGTCACGACGACGCTGGGCGACTTGAGCGGGAAAGTTGCGCCGGTCCTCGGCCAGTTTCTGGCTGACCAACTCGCGCAGCAGCAGTTGTTCTTTCACCGTCTCGGCCAGCGCGGGCGAACGGTCCAACTCGGCCGCCAGGCGAGCCATTTCGGACGGCGAAAGCGCGTCGCGGTCATCAAGATAGGACTCGACTAACTTTTCCAGGGGTTTCATCTTGACGACTCCGCAGCCAAGGAGTTGGCGACGCAGTCCTTAAGCGCTCCCCGCACCCGGTAGAGCGCGCTACGGATGGCTTCGGCGGTGGAGCCAATCGCCTTGGCGATGGCCGACGACGACATTTCATCGGCGTACCGCATGATTAGCATCTTGCGGCTATCTTCCGGCAACTTCTGGTAGCATCGGTCCAAAGCAATTTCCAGATCGCTCTCGTTCAGGAGGTGGTCGGTTGTGGACTGGGTCCGCGCGAGAATCTCGGCAATCGCCTGATCGTGCAGCCGGTCGCGGCGAGCCGAACGGCGAAAGTGATTGCGGCAGAGGTTCCGCGCAATCCCCTTAAGCCACGCCTCCGCCGCTACACCCGGAGGGATTTTGTCCATATTCCGATAGAATTCCATGTATACGTCTTGGGCTAAGTCATCGACATCCTGCGGGAAGACCCCCATCCCGGCGATATACGCCCGAATCCGAAGTTGCGTTTGACGAACAGTTGCGTCGAAATCTAGTTCCACCAGTCGAATCCTCAAGCGTCGAAACCCCAGGGCAATTTTACTACAGCGCCCGTGGTATTGCTTGAGGAAACGCGGAACGCAACCCCCGCTATTCTTAGGTGGTTGCCCGAGGATCGCTTGTGGCGAACAATTGGCCGCATTTGGGAATTTTCCTGCGCGGCGCGCGTGGCAGGTGGCGCCCGATCCACCCGTTATCCAACCAAGTGACCTCAGTTATTTCACGTTTCGCGACGGCCATTCGCTGGCGGCTCCCGATCCCGCGAAACCGCAAGCGCTATCGCTTGCGGTCAGCGCCACATCCTCGATGTTCGGGGAACGACCTCGCTAATGAATGGGAGCTACGGAACCCGCGATCCACCCCAATGAGGCTCGGTGTGCTGCTATTTCGCCGCCCCTCCGATAGTTACCTCCGCCAGTTCCTGGAATCTCAAGCGGGACAGGGCTTGACGTATCCCGAAGTTGCCGCCACCGCGGAACGCCTGCCTGATGGCTATGACCACGATTTCGCAGCCCTGGAGCTAGGGCGTGGCCAAGCCACATTCCTGGCGGCTCGCACCGCATTGTCCCATTGGGCCGAGTTCGACACCGGCTGGACCGATCTTTACTGGCCCCAGACGCCGCTGGAGCCAGGCCGCACGGTGGCTGTCGTGGCGCGGTCATGCGGCCTGCGGTTCTTGAACGCTTGCCGCATCGTTTACGTGATTGAGGAACCACGGCGCTTCGGCTTTGCGTATGGAACGTTGCCGGTCCACGCCGAATCGGGCGAGGAACGCTTTCAAATCGTCTGGCGGCCCGACGACACAGTCCATTACGAAGTAGCCGCGTTCTTCCGCCCTCGCCACGCGCTGGTCCGCGCCGCCTGGCCGATACTGCACAGCGTGATGAACCGCTTTCGCCGCGATTCGGCGCAAGCCATGCGTCGTGCTGTTGCGGGGGCGCTGTGAGCGAACCCAACCCAGCGTTACAATCGACCGCTTGCGAATCGCTCCCTGAAATCTTGATCGAGAAAGGCAACTCGCCATGAACGTGCGAACCATTTCCGGCTCTCCCGCACAAGCCGACGCAGCCGCCGTCGTTCTCGGGATCTACCAGGATCAACCGCTATCGGGTTTTGCGGCCGCGTTGGATCAGGCGACGGGCGGCGTCGTGTCGCGTCTCCTGGAGCGCACGGAAATCACGGGCAAGCATTGCGAGTTGCTCCCACTGCATGCCCCGCAGGGCGTGAAGGCGCCGCTCGTGCTGCTGGTTGGCCTGGGGAAACGCGAAGAACTCGACGCCGGCAGCGCGTTCCGCGCGGCGGGCGCCGCCTCGTTGCGTCTGGCGGATAAAAACCGCGGGCAAGTGGCGTTCTTTCTGGATGAATCCTGGTCGACCGAGTGGACCGAAAGCGCCGTCGCCGGCGCGGTGGTGGGATGCCAGGGGCAAGACTTGTACAAGAAGGAGAAGAAGTTCAACCCGCATCAGGAAATTCTCTGGGCGGGCGGCGATGAACAAGCCGTCGCTTCTGGTCTCATCTTGGGCGAGAGCATGAATCTGACGCGCCGCCTGGTGAACGAACCGCCGAGTCGCATTTTTCCCGCCTCGTTTGCACAGGAAGCAACCCAAATGGCCCGCGAGTGCGGGCTGGAAGTCGAGATTTGGGACGAGAAACGCCTGGAGCAGGAGCGCTGCGGCTCGCTGCTGGCGGTGGCCCAAGGCTCCGTGCAACCACCGCGACTGGTGATCTTGCGCCATGCCGGAGGCAAACCCGACGAGGCGCCCTTGGCGCTTGTGGGCAAGGGCGTCACGTTTGACTCAGGCGGTTTATCGCTCAAGCCTAACGAGGGCATGGTCACCATGAAGTGCGACATGGCCGGCGGCGCCACGGTCTTTGGCGCCATGCACGCCATCTCCTGCTTGAAAATCCCGCGGAACGTGATTGGGTTGATCGGCCTTGTCGAGAACATGCCCAGCGGCTCGTCGTTCAAGTTGGGCGACGTTTTAACGGCCCGCAACGGCAAGACCATCGAAGTGCTCAACACCGACGCCGAAGGACGCTTGGTGCTGGCCGACGTACTGGACGTGGCGGTGGAGCGCGGCGCGGCGCAGATCGTCGACTTGGCTACGCTTACGGGCGCCTGCGTGGTGGCGCTGGGCAACGACGTGGCGGGCGTGATGACGAATAACCAGAGCTGGTGCGACTCGGTGACCGCCGCCGCCCGTCGCTGCGGTGAACTCGCCTGGCAACTACCGATGTTCCCCGAGTATGGCGAGCAAATCCGCGGCTCGGTGGCCGACATTAAGAACGTAGGCGACGGCCGCTGGGGCGGCGCCATCACCGCCGCCAAGTTTCTGGAAGAGTTCGTGGCAGGCAAACCTTGGGTCCACCTCGATATCGCCGGTCCCGCCTTCGCCGAGAAACCCAAGCCCTACCATGACGCCGGCGCCACGGGCGCCTTCGTCCGCACCCTGGTCGAAGCGGCGCGGAGCGTGGAGAGAGAGTCGCAAAAATGAAAGTAAACCTTTGCGCACTCTCTGGGAGCGTGAGCGAATGCCGGTAGCTCCCCAAGTTCACCTTTCCGATCAGGCATGCCGAATCTCGATCGGCGCTCAGCATGAACAGGCTCCATTCCGCGGCGTGCTCGCCAGGGCTTTTACGCACAGCGCGATGAAAGCCGCGTGCGTATCGTTTTCCGGTGGAGCCCTCAAGGCATTAGTATCCAAGAAACAGGATGCATCGGCGCTCAGGAGGGATAACTCCTCTTCCTCATAGGCCACGAGCGCTTCCACGGTGAACCACTTTGTTCACGAGATATTACTGCCGCTGTTGGACAATCACATACCAGCCCGTGTCTTGCTGGTCGGCGGGGCGGCCGCTGACGAACACGGGGGCGAATGCGGCCAGCCACCGGCCGGCGGAGTCTTTGGATACCGGGTCGCGGTAATCGTCCGGCAGGAGGTTCTCGGTAGGGACGGCTTGCGGGTTATGCGACAGCTTGCGTTTTTTCGCCTCGCGCATAAAGTGGATCACGGCGTCGTCCACGTGCGGCAAGGGGGTGCGTCCAACCAGCGTATGCAAGTTTTCGTGGTGCAAGACCAGTCCTTCGCCGCGTTCGCCTTCGTCCTCCAGGTCTTCGTTGAGCACGTAGTACTTGCGGCTTTCGACCAGTAGCACGGCCTGGCCGGCGGGAAGTTTCATTTGCAAGTCGGCGAAACGGCCCAGTTCGATGGTGATCGCCAGTACGCCCATCACCTCGTCCTTGTCGGCGGCGCGAATGGGGACCGAGAACGCGACCGCCAAATCACCGCCGTTGGTGCTGCGAATGGTGGTCGAATTGTGGGGACGGCGGAGCGGTCGGGTCATGATCTGCTCTTGCGGAGAGTAGTCGCGTCCGCTGCCGTGGAAATAGTCGCGAAACGCGTAGTTCCCGCCGAGGCTATACATCGGCTGGCCGTCTTCGTCGGTGCTGGGATAGCGGGCCACCTGGGTCCCATCATACGATTGCACGAACCACGAGCGACTGAGGACGTTGGCGTAGTGTTGGCTCGCGCGCTCGTCAAGCCACGCCTGCAATGGAGCATGGAGGGCCGTGTTTTCCGGCTCGGCGTTGATCTGCTGGAGCATCCCATGCAACCGCGGATCGGCCGCCTCTTTTTCCAGAATCCGCCAGCGAACATCGATCTGATTGGCGATACTGCGCGCCGCGAACTCGGCCGAGACTTGTAAACTCTGCCGCCTTAACGTTTGTTCGTTTTGCCGCGCCTGCTCAGCCTGGGCGTGCAGCTTCCCTTCGCGATGCGCCTGGCGTCCCCACCATGCCGCGGCCAGACTGCCAACCACCGCCAGCAAGATTAACGCGACCAGCGCGCTGTGCGCCAGCGTGCGATTGCGCCGCCCCCAGCGGGCCAGCCGCCGGCCGATCGGTTCGTCGTATGCCGAGACCGGAGCGTCGGCCAGGAAACATTCCACGTCTTCGGCCACTTCAAGGGCCGTCGCATACCGCTGGTGCGGTTCGCGCGACATCGCTTTGAGACAAATCGCCTCGAGCGCCTTGGACGTATCCTTCTTAATCTGGGTGGGCCGGGCGAAGTCACCCCGAATGACGCGCTGCTTGATCTCATCGAGCGAGCCAGAGAACGGCGCCTTCCCGGTGAGAATGGTGTACAGCGTGGCGCCCAGGCTGTAGATATCCGTGGCGGGGCCTAACTCTTCCTTACCCGACGCCTGCTCGGGACTCATATAGGGCGGGGTGCCGCCGCCCGACGCTTTGGACGACCCGCTGGCGTTGCTGGGCATCAGCGTTTTTTCGTCGCTATCTTTGAACACGCCCTTGCGTCCCACCGACGCCGCCAGGCCCCAGTCAATCACGATCGTCTCGCCGTACCGCCCCAGCATGACGTTGCCCGGCTTGATGTCGCGATGCACCACGCCGCGGTTATGCGCGTAGGCGATGGTTTTACAAACGGCAATAAAGCGGTTCAAGAGTTCGTGAAACGGCACTTGCCGATCCCGAGCGGCGGACCGCCGACCTTGGCCTTGGTGGTGGAAGCGGGCGATGGCTTCATCGAGTGTCTCGCCCTGAATGAAACGCATGACGTAGAACAGGCGTCCATCGGCGGTTTCGCCCAGTCCGTGAACCGGCACAACGCCCGGATGCTCCAGGCGGCCGGTAATCTCGGCCTCCAACAAGAACTGCTCGCGGCTGCGCGAATCGGCGGCCAATTCGTTTTGGATGAACTTGACGGCCGCGCTGCGTTTGAACTGCCGGTCCTCGGCAAGATACACCACGCCCAAGCCGCCCCGGTCGTGATAGCGCAAATCGCCCAGCGTCGAGTGAATGACCAACGTCTCGGCCGAATAGCCCGGCGCCAGGGTGGCCAACGAAGCCGTCATCTGAAACGCTTCGTCCAGCACCATGCGATCTTCGGGAAAGCGTCGCAGGTAGTCGTGCTGGTGGAGCGGCTGGCCGTGGCGATGCCGATGCTCGATCTCCAGTCGCACTAGTTCGTAGAGTAGCTTGGAGCGTTCCGGCTCGTCCCAACCCGCCAGAAAGTCTTCGATGGCGGGCCGCAAGCCTTGCTTAAGATCGTCGTCGAATTCGTCGCAGGCCGAGTCGATCGGCCCCCGCCGTGGAACGGTTGAAACCGCTTCCAACTGATTTCTGGTCTTGGCCATCGTCCTTACCCTGGGGGGGAGCCATGGGTCGCCAATACGCGCCACCGACCGTTAGAGCGGATTATCGCAGATTTTGTTTCAACAAATAACTAGCCACGGTCCATAAGTTGATAATGTGTATTGCATCGGGTTACCGGCCAGTTTTTCCGGAATTTGCAGGATGCGTTATCGTTTCCACCGAGAGAACGACCAACGTCGCTGACCGCATTTGGGCGCCCTCGCCGGAACGCCTTACGGGAAAACACTTTGCTAATCGTTTGGAAAGCGATCCGGAAGCGCGGCGCTCGCCCCGCATTTCTGTTGACGCTCCTGCCCCGCAAGGCTTTTTTGTCCTTCGTTCTCGCTCGCTCTTGCTTCATCTCCAAGAACGATTTTCCGCGCCGCCAGCGCCCACGTTGCCCGTGTAATCGGCTTGGGGCGTGTTGTCCGCTATGATGGTTTGCCGAGCGATTTTTGCCTGGCTTACCTCGCGAGGAGATCATGGCTGACGCGAAGCGAATCACTTCGCCCGAAGATGCAGCGTTGGGGGAACTAACCGAACGGTTGGCGGCGTTGGCGCCGCGGCTGGACAATGACGATGCTTGGCCCGCCGAGCAATTAGAACTGTGCGGCCGGTACGGCGTCTACGAGTGGTTCCTGCCCGCGGAATTCGGGGGACAGGGATGGAGTGAAGCCGACGTCGTGCGCGGTTACCTGCGGCTCAGCGCGGCTTGCCTGACCACCACGTTTGTAATTACGCAGCGCACCGGCGCCTGCCAACGGATTGCGATGTCGGAAAACGTGGCGCTTCGCGAGCAACTGTTGCCCGATCTGTTAAGCGGGCGCTCGTTCGCGACCGTGGGCATTTCGCACTTGACCACCAGCCGCCGTCATCTAACCAAACCCGTACTGCAGGCCGAAGCAGTGGAAGGCGGGTTCGTGTTGGATGGATTCAGCCCGTGGGTCACTGGGGCGCCGCAAGCACAAAATGTGGTCACCGGCGCCACGCTGGACGACGGATCGCAAGTTTTGGTGGCGTTGCCGACCGACCTACCTGGGGTCTCGGTTCCGCCGCCCGCCAGGTTGGTGGGACTTTCGGCAAGTCAAACGGGGCCGGTCCAGTGCGAGAGGGTCTTCGTGCCGCAGGAGTTGTTGCTAGCCGGACCGGTCGAAGAAGTGATGAAGTACGGCGCCGGCGCTCGAACCGGCGGCCTGCAAACTTCAACCCTGGCGGTGGGACTTGCGGACGCCGCCCTCGGGTTTCTGGAAGACGAAACGCAACGTCGCGCGGATCTGGCAGTTCCGACAACGGCGCTGCGCGCGGAATGGACGGAAACTCGTAACAACTTGCTGGCGCTGGCCGAAGGCGAACCCGTTTGCACGACTGAAACCCTGCGTGCGCGAGCCAACAGTCTGGCGCTCCGTGCTGCGCAGGCCGCGCTGGCGGCGGCCAAGGGGACGGGGTACGTGGTGGGACACCCCGCCGGCCGCTGGTGCCGCGAGGCGCTGTTCTTCCTCGTCTGGAGTTGCCCCCAGCCGGTCATGAACGCCAATCTGTGCGAGTTGGCGGGAATCGAGGGATAGGCGACGCCCGCCTTCACGGTCACGCGAGAACCAGCCACTTGCTTACCGCAAGGGGAACTCGCTGCGGTAATCGAAGGCCTCCACGGCGACTTGCAGTTGTTCCTTGACCGTTTCGTTGGGCGCGGCGGCGACGGCCTCGCTCTGGCGGCGTACCGCGTCTTCCTGCGTCTCAGAGCCTGCAATGGCGTTGACCAACAGGCTGACGTAACGGCGGTTCTGCCACTCGTCGAGTTGGCACGCTTGGAGGGCGTGTTGATACGCCTTCTCGTCATCGCGGAAGTTCAAATCGGGACATTCCGAATACGCCGCGGCCAGATAAACGTGGGCCACCACGTCCTTTTTGTCGCCAAAATACTTGGCGAAGTTAGCGTCGCGTTCCGGGTGTTGGAGCGACGTGGAAAAATCGTCCACGGCTCGCGCGTAATCGTGCTTCACGCCCCAGAGGTGAGCGCGCAGGATATAGGCTTCAGCGTAGGTGGGGTCAAGCGTGAGCGCCTGGGTGACGTCTCGTTCGGCGGCGTCGAACTCTTGGAGCGCGTACGATTCGCCCGCGCGGTAGAGCAGCGCAGACAAATTCTTGGGGTCGTTCTTCAAGGCGGCGGAGTAAGCGGTCATCGCCTCGCGCCGTCGTCCCTGTTCCGAGAACTTCATGCCCCGCGCGAGGTATTCTTCGGGCGAAAGCTGTTGCTGCGTCGAGGCCGACGCGGAGCTTGCCGCGGTCGTGGGAGCCGAAAAATCACGCGAGGCCGCCGTATCGGAAGCAGTTCCGCTGGGCGTGGGAACCGCGGGAGACGCCGCCTCGCTGCCCGGCGTGGACTGCGCGGTTGAAGGCGTCTGCCCCTCGGCCGGGGTTTGCGCCGTTTGGGAACCGCATCCAACCGTCCAAAGCAACGCCGGCGCCAATAAGGCCGCAATGACTGTTCGCACCATGATCTCCCACTTTCGCACGACGACCAAGAAATAACGGAAAGCGGCGGTGCTTATACCGAGAATCCCCATCCCCTGGCAAGAGCAATGCGCGGACGTAAACGGCCCTTAAACGACTGGGACGCGATGGACCTGGCGACGGCAAACTTGGCAATGAACGGGTTAAATGGTCTTGGAAATCCGACGATTCGCACCACTGGCATTCGTTCCCTGGGTTTGGTAGGTTTCTCACCATCCAACGGTGTTCTCTCAATGCGTCTTTCGGTTTTCTGTCCATTCGCGAATTAGAACCCGCCTTCGTTTTCAGCAGATTGTTATGAAGCAGGCGATTCCCGGAGTATCTCCCTCCAGCGTCTCGGAAGCGCGGATCATGACCGTGTGGCCGTCCATTGCCAAGTACGGGATTGCCCGCACTTTAGGCCGGCTCTACGGAATTCGGGCGGGTTGGCAATTCATTACGGTGGGGAACCTGCTCGCGCTGGCCTTGGCGCCCCTTTCGGCGGCATTGTACTTTCTGCGCATCCTGCCTGGCGTGGGCGAACGCTACACCCTGACGAACCGCCGGGTAATCATCGAGCGCGGCATCCATGGTCGGGAGCAGCAATCGGTGGCGCTGGATCGCTTCGATACAATTGAAATCTCCGCGCAGCCAGGGCAGGAGTGGTATTACGCCGGCGACCTGATCTTCCGACACGGGACGACCGAGACCTTCCGCCTGGAGGCGGTTTCTCGCCCCGAGGGATTCCGTCAGGCTTGCCTCAAGGCGCACCATGCGTTTCAGGGCGTCAAACGGGCGCTAGAGCGAGAGACGGCCACCGCCTGATGCGGTCGTCATTGCCGCACCATTGCCCGACGGCGCATCACAAAGGTTCGCGCGCCGCGGAGCCATAGATCGCCGCCAACTTCTCGACCATTTCGGCGATTTTCCGCCGGCAAGATTCCGGCTCGATAACTTCGGCCTGGTCGCCCAACGCCAGGACGCGCGGAATCACATCCATCTCGTGCCCGGCGCGGACTTTCAAGATCACGCTGCCGTCCTCGTGCGGCTCGATCTCTTGATCTTCGTGCCAGGGATCCTCGATCACCCACCGGGACGCCCGCGAGCTAACGCGGATGCGAAACTCCTTCAAATCCTCGGCGGTGAAAATTCCCAGCGTGCCCTGTAAATGCTGCTGCGGGTCGAAATCTTCGAGCGGTTTGAACCATTCATCCAGAGCGGTCGCTTTCTTGAACCGATCCAGCTTGAAGTGGCGGATGCGTCCTTCGCTTTCGGAAACTTCGCACGCGGCAGCGATGATGTACAGGCTGGACTGGTAGAACACAATTGCGTACGGCTCGATTTTGCGCCGCTGCGCCGCTTCGACTTCGGGCTTCTGGTATTCGACTTCCACCACGCGGTGCTCCATAATCGCCCGGTTGAGGGTGCTCAGAATTCCGTGGTGGCTCTCGTAAGACTTGGCCGGCATGCCGCGAACGTACAGCACCCGGCGATATTTCTCATAGTGGTTCCACACGCCTTCGGGAAGCGCTTCTTTGATCTTGTTCCAGAACGATTCGATACCTTGCCAGAACGGCGTGCCGGCCAAGGGATAAAGCAAGTCGCGGCTTAGCGAAACGGCAATCAATTCGGTGGCCGAGGCGGTAATAGGAGTCGCTTCTTTGGCCTGCGGTCCAAACTTCCAAACTTTGCCGCGGGGCGAATCGTGGCTGGCTACATCGATTCCCGCCGCCTGGAGCGCCTCCAAGTCGCGCCGCACCGTGCGCACGTGCAGCGAACTTAGCCCCAATTCATCCACCAGGTCGTCGCGAATCTCGTCCAGCGTTTTTCCAAACCGCGTGCGTTCGAGGATTTGCAGGATCTTGTGCTGGCGTATCAGTTGTTCGTTGCGGGCCATCGCAGCGTCCTTCGGGGGTGGGCAGTCCGCCTATCATCATACGCCCCCCACCGCCCACGGCAACGCCGTGAGCGAAACGACATCGCCCATCAGCAATCGCGTCCAGCCGCGCGGATCGCTCATCCTTGCGAACAACCAACTTCCCTCTAGGAACCGGCGCCGCGCGCGACCGCCGCAGCCTCGCTGGGCAGTTCCACCCTAACGGGGTCGAGTAGGTTTTTCGGCCAAGAATCTTGACATAACGCATACTCCAGGGCCGAAAAACCAAACGGCCCCCTGCGCGGCAGGCCCCCATCACTCCGCAACGCCAAACGCGTGCTCGTCGCTTTTACCGAAATCGCTCGTCAAACGGATGCACCGGGCCAAGCGTCTTGGGCTTGGGAAGTGCCTTTAGAAGATACGCGGCGATGTGCAGGTCTTCCTTGGTGGTGATTTTTAAGTTGATGGGCGAACCGGGGACGATGGTCACCTTTTCACCGAGACGCTCGACCAGTTGCGCATCGTCGGTCGCAGGTTCGCAGCCGCGATTGGCGTACGCCTTGAGCAGCAGTTCCCGACGGAAGACTTGGGGAGTTTGTGCTTCCCATAGGCCCTCGCGAGCGACGGTTTCCTCAATCGTCTGGTCCTTACCGACGCGCTTAAGGGTCCCGGCCACCGGAATCGCCAGCATGGCGGCGCCGGTCTTCTCGGCGGCGGCGAACACGCGGTCAATCCATTCTTCGGCCAGGCAGGGGCGGGCGGCATCGTGAACGGCAATGTAGTCTATGTCGTCCTTCACCCGCTCAAGGGCCCGCTGCACCGAGTCGGAGCGTTCGGCGCCGCCTTCGACTACCTCAATACCCAAAATGGCCACGTTGGCGCCGAATTTGGAGAAAAAGTGTTCTTTATCGTCAGGCGAAATGACCACAATCACCTGTTTCACGTCGTCCCGGTTCACAAAGCGTTCGGCCGAATGGAGCCACACCGGGCGGCCGTCCAGCGGGGCAAACGGCTTTTTGTAATGGGCGTCGTGAAAACGACTACTTTTGCCCGCGGCGGCCAGAATGACGGCGAAACGCGGCATGGCGAGGCCTTTTCTGAGGAGGAAATAGAATGCGAAGGAACCATTCGCCACCCTACGGCGAGCCTCGTACATCGTCAACCGCCAGTTGATCGTGCGTGCGGCAAGAATGTCTGCCCGTGCTGGTCGCCGGAGCAATCGTGAGTCCGTAAAATGCGATCAGACCACGGCATTTGTGACAGAAAGGAACGAGGCAATCATGCCAGAGACAACCAAACGCGTACTGGATGTGGGCAACTGCGGGGTGGACCACGCCGCCATCCGCCGCTTGATCGAAGGTCAATTCGATGCGGAGGTGGTTCAAGAACATACGCAACCCGCGGCGCTGGCGGTTTTGCGGAAGCAGCCGTTCGACCTGGTGCTGGTAAACCGCAAGTTCGACCGGGACTACAGCGATGGCCTGGACCTCATTCGCGCCATGAAAGCCGATCCCGCTCTGACCGCCACGCCCGTCATGCTCATTACCAATTACGCGGCGCACCAGCAAACGGCCGTCGCCGCCGGAGCGCTGCCCGGCTTCGGAAAAGCCGATTTAGCATCTCCTCAAACGCTCACGCGCCTTGGTGAAGTGCTGCCAACAAAGTAAGCGGCAACACCAATTTGGTGTGCGGCGATCAATCGCCGCACTCCTGAATGACTATTCTTCGCCAAGCAATTCGCGCAGGCGGCGCATGGCGCGGAGGTAACGCATGCTGGCGGCGGGTTGGGACAGGCCGAGCGCCTGGGCCACTTCTTGATTGCTGAGTTGCTCGAAGTGCCGCATCACCAACACTTCGCGATCGCTTTCTTCTAGTTGTTCCAGGGCGTCGTGAAAGCGGCGGGCAAGTTCGCGCAAGGTGGCTTCGGCCGCGGGCGTGCGTTCGGGATCACAAATCTGGGCGGCCAACTCCAGGGTGGAGCGATCGTTGGCGGCGGGAACCGCCAGACGCTGCTCGCGATCGACGCTCCGCTTGCCCGAGGCGCGATGCCGCCGGTGCGAGTCGATAATCCGGTCCCGCGCAATGTTGCGCAGCCACAAGTGGAACGGCATGACCGGGTTCGCCAAGTAATCCGCGAGCCGCCGGTTGGCGTCAAGCAAAGCGTCTTGAACCACGTCGCTCACGTCGACCCGGCGCTGAATTTTTGGGTCGAGCCGCAATTGCACGAGGCGCCGCAGCGCGTCCCGGTGGCGGTCCAGAAGGCGGTTGATGGCCTCGCGATCACCCTGCCGGGCCGCGTCCAGAAGTTCTTGTGTCTTCTCGGCCTCGGGCCACATAGGGAATTGGGAACCGTGGTTTGTGACATCGCGGGGCGCGGGCGCCGCCGGAAGTTTCGCGGCGACGGCGCGGATCGGCCGTGTTCACGCCGCTACGACAACTACATTCTCTCACGCGTGTTTGGCCGCCAGTTATTCTTTCGTCCGGAGTTTCCGCAAACGCAGCCGCATGTTCAGCATTTCCACGATCACGCTAAAGGTCATTGCAAAGTAAATATAGCCCTTGGGCACGTGCACGCCCGAGCCTTCGGCGGTGAGCATGACGCCAATGAGCACCAAGAAGCTCAGGGCGAGCATCTTGATCGTGGGGTGCTTGTGAACGAAGTGCGAGACGCTCTCGGCAAAGACAATCATCACGCCGATAGCCAGCATCACCGCCACGATCATCACCACAATCTGGTTGGTCATGCCGACGGCGGTAATGACCGAATCCAGCGAGAAGATCAGGTCCATCATGGTGATCTGCACGAGCACGCCGGAAAAGCTCACGGCCTTGGCGTTGGCGTCTGTTTCCTCGTGCCCCTCCATTTCGCGGTGAATCTCCACCGTGGCTTTCCAGACCAGGAACAAGCCGCCGCCCAGCAAAATCAGGTCGCGCACCGAAATTTCGTCCACCTCGCGGTGCGCGCGCAACCATTCGGTAAACATGCCGAACTGGTCGAGCCGGAAAATAGGGTCATCCAGCGACATGACCCAAGTGATCGACAGCAACAAAAGAACCCGCATCACCAGCGCCATTCCCAACCCCAGCTTGCGGGCTTGCGGTTGCTGGTCCGCTGGCAGCCGGCCCGTGAGGATCGAGATGAACACGATGTTGTCGATCCCCAGCACGATCTCCATGACGCTGAGGAAGAACAGCGCTACCAGCGCGTCCAAGGGATTTTGGAGAATGGACTGGAACGATTCGGCAATTGCTCCCATCGTCGGCGGCTTTGTGGGTGATTAAGGTATGGGGGTCGCATGCGAAACGCCCCATCATACTGAATCGTCCATGTGGAGGGAACTCATCGATCTCTGGCCGGGAATTGCCACCGTCTTGCAAACGGCGCTGGCCGCGGCGGCTACGTGCCACGCCGCGACGCGCAAGCGGGAGGTGCGGGCGGCCATCGGGTGGATTGGCGTGATTTGGCTTTCGCCGTTTATTGGCGTCGCGCTGTACGTTACGTTTGGCGTCAATCGCATTCAGCGGCGCGCCCAGGAGACGCGCGGTCGAACGCCGCGCGCCGAGGCGCCAGACCACTCGGCGATCTGCTCGCTGGAGCGTATGGCCGAGAAATTCGGCGAAGACGGCCAACGCTTGGCGCCTCTGGTGCGGTACGTCAATCGCATCATCGACGTTCCGCTTCTTGAAGGGAATCACCTGGAGATGCTCCGGGGCGGCGAGGCGGCTTATCCGGCCATGATTCAAGCAATCGACCAGGCGGAGCAGTCGGTCGCGATGAGCACCTTCATCTTCGAACGCGATCCCGGCGGCAAGATGTTCCTCGAAGCCCTGCGCCGGGCCGTGGAGCGCAAAGTGGAAGTGCGCGTCTTGCTCGATGACGTGGGCGCCCGGTGGTTCTCTTGGCCTTCGATTCATACGCAGCTCAATCGGGCGGGCGTTCGCACCGTGCGGTTCATGCGATCCCACGCCCCGTGGCGCCTTCCGTACGCGAATTTGCGAAACCACCGAAAAATCCTCGTCTGTGATGGACAAATTGGATTCACGGGCGGAATGAACATCCGGCAGGAGCATTTGCTGGAGTCGGGAGCCAAGCATCCGATCGATGACCTCCACTTTCGCATTACTGGCCCGGTGGTGGCGCATCTGCAAAAAGCGTTTGTCGAGGACTGGGAGTTCTCCACGCGAGAACACCTGGCCGGCGAGCGCTGGTTCCCAACGTTGGCGCCAACGGGCGAAGCGTTGGCTCGCGGAATTGCCGACGGGCCGGACGAGAACTTCGAAAAAACGCGGCTGACTTTCGAAGGCGGTTTGGCGTGCGCCCAGCGGTCCGTCTCGATCGTGTCGCCGTATTTCCTGCCCGATCAATCTTTGATTGCTTCGCTCTCGGCCGCCGCGCTGCGGGGCGTGGACGTGAACATCGTCCTGCCGCTGCACAATAACCATAAGCCAGTCCACTGGGCGTCGCTGGCGCAGATGTGGCAGGTGCTGCAATGGGGATGCAAAGTGTGGTTCTCGCCTCCGCCTTTCGACCATACCAAGATGATGGTGGTGGACGGGCTCTGGTGCATCATCGGTTCGACCAATTGGGACCCCCGCAGCTTGCGTCTGAATTTCGAGTTTAACGTGGAGTTTTACGACACGAAGGTTGCAGCGCAACTAACTGACCTATTTGCTGCGAAGATGCGACGTGCGCAGCAGATAACGCAAGCCGATCTCGACGCGCGAAGCTATCTTGCGAGACTTCGCGACGGCGTCGCGCGGCTGGCTTCGCCCTACCTCTAACGCGGCGACTCGCCCCTTCGTCCTGGTTTTTCTAGAATGCATGGGCAAGGGTGCGCGAAGTCCCGCGGCGTCAGCCGGGACGATCTCGCACCGTATAACCGCGACGACCGAGGGTCATGGGTAAAAAGGATCGAAACAAAAAGAAGATTCGGGCCGACTTTCGCAAGAATGTGCAAAGCCGCGCTCGACTGGGCGACCTGACGCGCGGCTATGTGGAAGGTGCGTCTGAAACCGACGCGCCGTTAAGCGAGCGCGTGAGCGGCAAAGGCGAACTAAGCCGCAAACGAACCGTGATCGGCGAAGCGGCCAGCGGCGAGGGGGAAACGGTAGTTGGGGTGCAACTGGAAGTGGACCTGGCGGAATGCCTTGCAGGCCGCGTCACCAGTGTGCATGGGCTGGCCAGCGTCGTGCTTGCCGACAATGGCCAGGAGTACCGATGCGCGGTGCGGCGCCTGCTCAAGTCGCTGGCCATCGACCAGCGCAACGTCGTGGTTGCGGGCGATCGGGTCTGGTTTCGGCCCGCCACGGGAAACGAGGGGGTCATCGAGCGCGTCGAGCCGCGGCATGGCGTAATTAACCGCACCAGCCGGAAGCGGCAGCACGTGATTGTGTCGAACGTGGACCAACTAATCATCGTGGCTAGTGCGGCGCAGCCCGATCTCAAGCCAAACCTGATTGACCGATTCCTGGTAACCGCAGAGAAATCGCATATCCGGGCCGTCGTCTGTATTAACAAGATCGACTTGATCGACCCCGCCGACCTGGAGCCGCTGGCCGGCGTGTATGGGCAGATGGGATACCAGGTGCTCTTGATTTCCGCGACGACGGGCATAGGCATTTCAAGGTTGCGGCGGCTATTCCGTGGCCGGCAAACCGTGCTTGCCGGGCAGAGCGGCGTGGGCAAGTCGTCGTTGCTCAACGCCGTCGAGCCAAGCTTGGGCCTCCGCGTGCGCGAGGTAAGCGAAGAAAACGAGAAGGGCCGACACACCACGACCACCGCGCAACTGATTCCGCTTGAAATGGGCGGCTACGTGGTGGATACGCCGGGCATTCGCCAGTTCCAGCTATGGGATGTATCGCCGGAAGAAGTTGCCAACTACTTTCGCGATTTACGCTGTTACGTGGGCCACTGCCGCTTTCCCGATTGCACGCACATGCATGAAGATCATTGCGCCGTCAAACATGCCGTGGCCGACAACCGCGTTGACGTGCGGCGTTATGAGAGCTACTGCGGGATTTACGCAGGGGAAATGGAATAGAGCGACGCATTACACTGCGGGAGTTTGCGCCAGGCGGTCAGAACAAGCGCAACGCCCAATGCCAAGCAACTTAAAACTGATCGACTCCGATCAGGCGGATTTCGACTTTGTCCGCGCGGGACGCGATCTCGGCGACAATGCGCACGACATCGCCCGCGCGGCCGACAGCCGGGAACGACGCTCGCAAGCTGACGATTTCTTGCCCCTCGGAGGTCCGTTCGACAGCGAACGCTCCATAGGCCAGTTTGGCGTTATAACGTAATAGCGGGGCGGCGTTTCGGGCGCCAAAGGGACCACAACGCGAGGTAAAAACCACGATGGACCGCCCCTCGCGGTCGCGGCGATCGAACTCCACGGAGACGATTTGATTTCTTTGACTGGTGATGCGAACGTCAATTTGCAAAGCGCCGTCAAGTTCCAAAACCGCCCAGCCCGCAGCCAAGGCCGCCTCATGGACCAGCCGCTTTGGGTCGGTAGCCAACTCCCCATCCTCCGAAGTTCCCAAGGTCGTTGGAGTGGAAGTCATTTCAACGTGCGACGCCCTGGAAGGTGGAGCCGCCATCGTGGTCGCCGAGCGTGGCGGGCGGCTTCCTCCGTAGTAGGGGCGGACGGTCCCGCCTAGCTTCGATCGGCCAACATACATAGCGATCCCTGGCCTTGGTGTGAACGCGACTCACCCTCCACGAAAGCGCCGTTGGCTTAATGATCCACGCCAGATTCTTTTGCGACGCCCGGTTGGTTTGAGTCACGCCGCGCGCGAAGAAAGTGTTTTAGGTAGTTTAACGACTGAACCAACCATACGGCGCCAGAAATAACCGACAATCCCGCGCCGGCGTAAGCAAGCCAGGGCCGTGACGCCCCCCACAAACACAAGAGGACGGCCGCCACCGCTGCCGCCAGCGCCAAAAAGAACTTGGTCAACGTCAAGCCAAGCCATTGGGTCTTGGTATGTCGATCGATCGCGGATCGGGCGGAAGTGTTCGCCAGGTCGCGCATGGCGGCCAGCCGGCTAGCGCCTTCCGGCGCGTGGGATCGCGGCAGATACTCGTCGCTTGAAATTTTGGGCGCCTCGCCCTCGCCGGCGTCCGTGGGACCGCCCAGGATGGACGCCAAATTGGGAGCGGGAACCGAAGTCTTGGTCGTCGCTGGTTTCGGAGATGGTCCGGGGCGCGTAGCCGACAATGTCGGAGCGGCAGGCGCGGGACGGTAGGATGATGTCGTGTCATCGCCGCGTACCCGCTGCAACAACTTCGCCATGTAATCTTCAATCGAGTCGTCCTCTTCGGACGGCTGCCCCGCCTGCGTCGTGGAAGGTGGAGCGCTCGAAGCAAACGGCGAGGTGACGTGCGCCGACGCCGTCGGGCTATTCAGAGCGACCGATGTTTCCTCCTTATCATCCATGAGCGGCGCGTACCCCATCTTTGCGAGCACCGCAGCGGCGCCTGTCTGCTCGGTTGCGGCCGGCGGCGGATTGGAAGCGTCGTGGTCCTGTCGAAAGGGCAAGGCAACGGTCGGGTTGTACTCCGTGGCGTCGGTTTGCGGATCGGCGGAAGGCGGAGGAACAATCATCGTGGACGACACGTCGAATTGCGGCGGATTCTCCGATGGCGAAGATGGCGAATCGTCCAATGCCGCGGCCCGTTGCGTAAGGTCATTTTCTAGCGCGGCAAGTCGCTCGCGTTCTTGCTGTAGCGCCGCTTGACGTTCCTCAAGTTCAATGAGAGTTTGTTGGATTTGCTCCGCCTGTGCTTCAAGCTCGGCCTCTTTGACTTGCAAGTCTTGTTGGAGGGCGGTCATCTCCGCCGCCTGACGTTGCCGGTCCTCGTCGTGATTGCGGCGCGTCTCGTCCAATTCCTTACGGAGCTGTTCCAATTGCAGCTCCCCCGTTTGCCCCTCAGACTCGGCCTCTTTTGTCACAAGCTGCGCGGCGGCATCGTGCTCCACTTGCGCGGCGTGCTGCTCCGCAATCCGTTGGGCGTCTTGGGCCTGTTGCAACCGCTGCTCCAGGGCGATGCGATCCGCGGCGTGACTTTCAATTGCCTCGTTAAGACGGCTTTGCAATTCAGCGATTTGCCGTTCTCCTTCGCCGGCCTGGCGCTCCCACGTCGCTGCCGCGTCGGCGTGCGAAGCGAGCGTTGCCGCTTGCGATGCGAGCCGCGCCTCGTTGTCAAGTAATTGGCGGCGCAGGTCGGCTAGTTCTTCTTCAAACCGAGATCGCTCGGCGTTGAATTCAGCTTGCGCCTCCTCAAGCTCACGTTGCCGTTCGGCAACCTGCTGCTCCCATTCGGCGACATGCTCCGAGAACGCCTCGGGGGAAAGCGCTACTTCCAGTTGTGACGACGCCTTGGCCAATTGATCTTGGGCTGCAAGCCGGTCTTGGCTCGCGGCTTCCAACTCGGCCTTTAACTCGCCGAGCCGCGAATCAAATGCCTGGCGAGCATCGTGCAGTTCGGACTCAAGCTCCTCGATCCGTTCGCGCAACGTGCGCGACGGCTCATCAACCGCCTCCGCCGAGGACCGATCGTCGGCGTCTTGCCGCCACTGCGCGGCGCGCTCCTCGGCTTGGCGCGCTTCTTCCCGAGCCTGTGACGCCAAGGCTTCCAGTCGTGCCTTCTCGACTTCCCATTCCCGCGTGAGCGACGCGACCTCCTCGGACGCAGCGCTATCGGCGGCGGCGTGGCGCGCGGCCTCGACTTGGCGCCGTAGCGAGTCGCGTTCAGCGCACCATTCTTCCTCGCGACGTCGCAGTTCGTCGTGGGAAATCGTGTTTGCAAGGCGTTGTTCGGCTAACTCAAGCGCCGCTTGGAATTCCGCGGCTTGTTGGGTCTGAATCTGAACTTCGCGCTCTAATTCCTCGCGACGTTGCAACTCAATGGCAAGCGTGCGCGTATGCGCCTCGAGTTGAGAATCGAGCGTTGCCATCCGCTCGTTCATGATCGAAAGCCGCGCGAGATCCGCGGCGGACGGCGATGACGCATCTTCAGCGTCGGGCGTCCCCGCGACAACCTCCAGTTCCAACGGCCCGATACCAAGCCGATCGCCCACCTTCAACAGCGAGTCGATGAATGTGGCTCCGTTCAGCCGGGTATGACGCGACCAACGCCTGACCACCGAACCATGAACGCCACGCACGATCAGGCAGTGTAACGGCTCGATTCCGCGGGCCTGCAAGCGGAGTGTACAGGCTTCGCCGGAGCCAATCGTGCATTTTGCGGAACGGATTCGCAGCACGCGCCCGTCATATTCCGAACCACAGACGCGCAAGGCAAGATCGCCCGCCGGACGCCCCATGAGACCGTGATAACGATTCTGGCGATTGGCGGAGGCGGCGTGTGCCATGAATCTCGCAAGGGAAGGGAGAGAACAGGGAGAAATTAGCAGGTCCTTGGAGATTTACGTTATGACTACGCATTGGTCAAAATTTCTTAGTTTTTGCATGTCCAACTTGATTGCCCTGGGGGCCAGCTTAGCGCTGCGCACGGAAAAAAGATTGACGTCGGGGCGTCGCGGTGTCGATGTACCGACCACCGATAAGCCCCAAACACATCAGCGGGACTGGATGCAAGATGCGAAAGTGTCCCTTCGCAAACCCCGGGCCGACCCCGGCGGTCGTGACCTGACCCTCCCCCAGAAATTTGTGCGCAACTTTTTTAAAACAAACAACTTAACGCTCATCCACAAGGTATCCAGTGTTCTTGGCGGGACCACCAGAAATGGCGTGTTTCCCCAAAATGACGGCGCGCCCTATAGTTGGATTGCGGCTTGACGCACGGTTCGGCACAGGGCGGAAAAAGTGAACGGCGACCTCCCGTCCAACGCTGAAGGGATTCACGATGAGGTCAATCCGGCGAAAAAAGGGGGACTGAGCATGGCGCGCAAAGATGTAATCGCTAAAATGCGGGATGTACTAGTCAAGCGGCGCGACGCCCTTCGCAAAGCACTTGCGGGCGATCTCAGCGGGTTGAGAAAACTCCGCGAGCAAAGTGCGGGCGATGTCGTGGACGCCGCGCTCGACTCGGCCCATGACGAAATCACTTCCCAACTGGCCGAAGTCGAAAGCCGTGAATTGGCGTTTATCGAAGGCGCTCTTGAACGGATGCGCGAGGGAACATTCGGTCAATGTCAGGCCTGTCGCGGCCCCATTCCCTTAGCGCGGTTACAGGCTTTACCCTACGCGGTGCTGTGCATCCAATGCCAACAGGAAGCCGAAAAGTCCGGCGCGGTAACCTTGAGAGGTTCCTTGGACTGGGCGCGGGTGGCCGACACCAATGGGACCGATCGCGAAGTACAGTTTAGCGACATTGAAAGCGATGCGTCCTAGCGCGGCCCTTGGACCGATAGAGCTTGGACGCGATCTTCCCAGCAAAGGCTGATTTGAGGCGCCGCGAACATGACAAGCTCCCGCATCCTCTTTCGATATTACTGTTGCCTTCTGGCGCTGCTCATCGCAACGGCGGCCTCCCCGGCGCTGGCGCAGTTTCAAGGCGTTAGTCGTCCCACTCCCGAAGCCCGCGACCGGCTTTATGAAGAGTTGGCGAGCGAGGTAGCGGCCATTGAACGACAAGGGAATGTCTTGCGGCGCGTGGCCGCGTTGGTTCGGCCAACCGTCGTTCATATCGACGCTCGCAAAACCGAGACCTCTTCCGGAGGACGCTCGCGTCGGGTGGAGGAAACGGGTTCGGGGGTGGTCGTATCCCTATCCGAACGCTTCTACGTTTTGACCAATCGGCATGTCGTCAAAGACGCGCCCTACGCCGATATCAAGATTGTTCTCGATGACGGGCGCATTCTGAATCCGACGCGCGTGTGGGATGACCGAGACACCGACGTGGCGGTCATGGCCATTGCCGCGACCGACGTAATCGCCGCCCGGATTGGCGATAGCTCCCAAGTTGATATTGGCGACTTCGTGCTGGCGGTGGGAAGCCCCTTTGGATTGAGCCATTCCGTAACCCACGGAATTATTAGCGCCAAGGGCCGCAGAAACTTGGAGCTTGGCGGCCCTGGGGTGCGTTATCAAAACTTCTTCCAGACCGACGCAGCCATCAATCCTGGCAACAGCGGCGGCCCCTTGGTGAACCTGCGGGGAGAGGTCATTGGCATCAACACGGCCATCGCCAGCAACTCCGGCGGCAACGAGGGCATTGGGTTCACGATTCCCATTAAGGCAGCGATGAACGTAGCCCGGCAACTGATTGAAAACGGTGTCGTGGCGAGGGGGTTTCTGGGTGTTCACATGGATCCCGAATTCAACGCCGCGGCAGCGATTCGCCTGGGACTACCGGGAAAAATGGGGACGCGCGTGACGGGCGCCGTGGATAGTTCGCCAGCCCAGCGCGCCGGCCTCCGGTCGGGCGACGTGATTGTGTATTTTGACGGCGTTTTAATTGAAGACGACGAACACCTGTCGAATGTCACAGGTTTGACCATCGCCGGCAAGGAAGTCGAAGTAATCGTGTATCGCGACGGGAAACCCGTCACCTTGTCGTTGACGCTGGCTACGCGCCCGACGAACAATTGAGCAGGCGTGCGAACGCCGCTTTGCGGAGCGGCGGTGAAGTTTGGAACCGGTCTATTTCACCGCGCCGAACGCACCGAAACAAGCGTTCTTGTGCAGCACGTCGCACGCGGAAAATCCCACTTGACGTAATAGGTCAAGCTGGAACGGGAGTGAGCGCGGCGTATCCTCCTGCTCGATGTATGCAAAGACATGGTCGCGGTAGGCGGCGTCTTGCAACGAGGAAAGGTACTCGCCGTACCGCTCCTGCATGAGCGATTGCACGCCCTCGATGGCGCTTTCCACCAAATCAAAAATCCAAACCGATCCGCCGGGGCGCAGCGCAGCGTAAAACTTGGTGAAGACGGATTTCCACTCCTCCTCGGCGCGCAAGTGATGCAGCACGGCCGCCGCAAGAATGATGTCAAAGCGTTCTCGACCAAGCTCGACTTCACGAATATCGCCCTGGATCGCTTCGACCCGGCCTGTCGTGGCTGGTCGGACGCGCTCCAAGGCGCGGTTCAGCATGGGACGACTCAGATCGACGAGCGTCACGTTGAGTCCCGGTAGATGTTCAAGGACCTTCAGCGTGTAGTTGCCCGCCCCGCACCCGATGTCGATCACGTCTCGTGCGTGGCGTGTAACGCGCGCCGCGGCCGACGCCACCAGTTCCATCGCCAGGGGAGCATCGATGGTGGCGGATTGGCCGGTTTCCAAGGTTGAGAAGCGCTCGACGTCGGCATCGAAACGCCGTCGGATTTCCTCGACCGTCGATTTGCGCATTGCGGACCGCGTGAGTGGGAATGCAGACCTTACGACATACATTCGCCGGCGCGCCGCAGCGCTTGCACGATGTAATCACGCACGGCGTTGGCGTCCACATCGACGGCCACTTCCATGTTGGCGCGATCAATGCGGTTGGGACGGCGGTCGAACACGGTGGCTCCCGTGGTTATTTCGCCCCGCGTTTCCACATCGCCGAACATTTCGGCCGTTTGAAAGAACTCGGGATGCACGGCGGCGGCGAGCGCCACCACGTCGTGAAGCACGATGCTTTCCTGGCCGTACTTCTGGTGGAAAAAACGGAACGCGAACGTCATCAGCTTGTGGAGAAGCGCCCCGGCCTGAGTGGTGTCTCGCGGGAGTTGTTCCATGATCGCCAAGGTCAGGGCAACTTTGCGCGTCACCTCGAGCGGAATCAGGGTTTTCGTAGTGGGAGATCGGAATACGGCTTGGGCGCTGCGCGGATCATAAAACATGTTAAATTCCGCGGCCGCCGTAACATTGCCCAGGCCGTTGATGCTGCCGCCCATGATGATAACCCGGTTGACCAACGTCACCAGTTCCGGGTCGCGTTGGAACGCATGAGCGATATTCGTCAACGGTCCGAACGTAATCAGGGTAATCCCTTCCGGAGCAGCGCGAATCTCGTCAAAGATGATTTTTTCCGAAGGCCGCCGGTGGTGCAGTTCCGCGACTTGCAACCCGACATTCCCCAGTCCGTCTTCGCCGTACTCGTTACGGTAGTCGGCCGGCGGCGCCGTCTCCAGCGGCGTGGCGGCGCCAATCCGGGGATAGCGGGGGGGATCGAGGTGTTCGATCAGGGCCTGCACGTTGCGGCTGGCGCGCTCGGCGGAAACGATTCCCTCGACCGCCGTGACCCCCACTACTTCCAGTTCTGGTTCGAACAACGCCATACACAAAGCCACGGCGCAGTCGATTCCCGGATCGCAGTCGATGATTACCTTTCTGGCCATAAGATCCTTAGTCACAAGTGACGGCCATTCCCGCTTTTAGCGATTGTAGAGGGAACGTTGCCGCGTCTCAAGCATCCCTAATTCGGGGCTTGCCGTACGTGCGGCTTTCCGGCAGCGTGCGCGGGGCCGGGAGAGTTTGTCTTGACGCGTCGGGCGGGGCTTTTTACCATTTCCTCGCGCGGGCCACGGATTTGAATAGGGCGGCCGCTCCGCCCTCCTAATTGCACTGGGGTATTCTGCGTGCGAACGATCATCCGCGTGCTGCTGTTCGGCTTGTTCGGTTTCCTCCTCGTCGCGGGTGCGATTTGTTACGGCGTTTGGCAAGCCACCCAGCAAGTCCCCGAATTTTATGAGGTGGCGCTCCATAAAGAACCGGGCCAGCAGCAGAAGGCGGGCGATACGCTTGAACAGCAAGTCCTAACGCTGCGGAATGAAGCGCGCGAAAGTGGACGTTGGGAGGCCCGCTTTACCGACGAACAAATTAATGGCTGGCTGGCAACGGATCTTCCCGGCAAATTCCCGCATGCGCTGCCCAAAGGTGTCTCCGAGCCGCGGGTCGCCATTGAGCCTGCCGCCGCCAAAGTTGCGTGCAAGTATGAGAGCACGAAAGTCTCGACCGTGTTTTCGATGGGGATCGATATCTCGCTAACCGACGAACCCAACGTGATTGCTGTGCGGGTCCGCCAGGCTCGGGCCGGGTTGATGCCGATTTCTCTCAAGCAAATCCTGAGTCACGCCACGCAATACGCGAATCGATCGGAGATTCCTTTGCGCTGGACCGAAGACGAAGGCGACGTTGTCGCGCTGGTGACGGTGCCCGCGGAACGCAAGGAGTTCATTCACGGGCGAATCCGCATCGAAACCATCGAATTGCGCGAGGGGGAATTGTATCTGGCCGGGCGGACCGAGGATTCGGAATTCGCGGCGCCCCCGGTGGTGCGGCAGGCCTCCTACATCAAGTACAGCGAAAGCACCCAGCATTGAGAGCCGCCGTTTTCGTTGGTTTCCGTCCTTTGTAACGTCGCGATCCCGCGCAACCAACTTCCTTTCACGATCAGTCGGAGACGCTGCGGCGATTCCTCCAGCGCGTGGTATTCCCCTGCGTCCCAGCGCGTCACCGATCCGCGGTTGTGCGACACCGGCCCCTCGTACGTGAGATAAGCGAGACGGTGGTCCGGCAACAGCTCCGCTGCGATTTCGCAGTTCAGCTCAGGTTCGCGCTCCAGCGCCCAGGTTCGCAAAACATCTCCCGCTTCCAGCATCAGGTCCCAGTGCAGCGGCCGGGCATGGCCGGGCGGCGTCTCGTGTCGCAAGATCACGAATCGCGGCATGGACAGACCCCGCATTAGTAAAAGAATTTCTGGCGCCGGGTTCGGCGCATGCACGCGACGCCCGACCGCTACGCGACGGTAATGGTTGGGTCGAGATAAATATCCTGAATTGCGTGCAACAGCTCGACCCCCTTGGCCAAGGGGCGCTGAAAAGCCTTGCGGCCGCTGATGAGGCCCATTCCGCCGGCGCGTTTGTTGATCACCGCGGTACGAACGGCATCGGCCAAGTCAGACTCGCCTTCCGACGCGCCGCCGGAGTTGATCAGCCCCGCCCGGCCCATGTAACAGTTAACCACTTGGTACCGACACAAATCGATGGGATGCGCGGTGGTCAGCTTCTCGTAAACGTCAGGGTGGGTTTTGCCGAACTTCACGGCGCCATAGCCTTGGTTATTCGTGGGCAGTTTTTGCTTGATGATGTCCGCCAGCAAGGTGACGCCCAAGTGGTTCGCCTGCGACGTTAGATCGGCGGCCGCGTGATAGTCTTCCTTGCCTACCTTAAAGGCGTCGTTGCGAAGGTAGCACCACAGTATGGTCGCCATTCCCCTTTCATGGGCTTGGGCGAACGCTTGGCTGACTTCGATAATCTGGCGGGTCGATTCGGGTGAGCCAAAGTAGATTGTCGCTCCGATCGCCGCGGCTCCCATGTCGTACGCCGTCTGAACCGTTCCGAACATGACCTGGTTGAACTTGTTCGGGTGGGTTAGCAGCTCGTTGTGATTTATCTTGACGATGAAGGGGATCTTGTGGGCGTACTTTCGCGCCACCGCGCCCAACACGCCAAACGTCGAGGCAACCGCGTTGCAGCCTCCTTCGATTGCAAGCTTGACGATATTCTCCGGATCAAAGTAGTCCGGGTTGGGAGCGAACGAGGCGCCCGCCGAATGTTCAATGCCTTGATCGACCGGAAGGATCGACAAGTAACCGCTTCCCCCTAGACGTCCGTGACTGAACAGGCGATGCAAGTTCACCAGGACGCGCGGCGTACGGTTCGAGGGTACGAACACCCGGTCCAAAAAGTCCGGCCCCGGCACATGCAATCGCTCGGCGGGCACGGTTTGGCAGCGATGCAGCAGTAAGTTGTCGGCCTCTTCCTTGCCGAGCAGTTCGTGGAGTCGGTGTGACATGACGAACTTTCTCCTTGTTGTGCAAAGAGTATAATAACCCCCTACCCTTCACCATTGATCGTAGGGGGTTCGACGGACCTCGGCAATGATACGGCGGATGCCCACGGCATTTTCGCCTCGCCGGCGACTCCATGAGTGGTTTGCGGCTTAGAATCGAGCTTTTTCCTCGGCACGCCAGCTAGTCCGGTTAGCCCAGGACGATCGGATCCTTCTTGTCCGCTTCTGCTTTCGTTCGGAGTTATTGATCTATGACGGACGAGATTGCTCAAGCGGCGCCGCAGGTGCATTACCAGAATACGGCCGACGACTGGGATGCCCTCCAAAAGGCGTTCTTCGCGCAGCAGCAATTGCGGACGCGGCTTGCGCCTGGGTTACTCGTCGGGGGATTCGTCATTACCTGCTGCCTTCCGGGGATGCTCCTGCTTCTAGCGCTTGGGCAGTTTATGGCGTTCGGCCTGGCGGTGCTGACGATCTTGGCGTTTACGGGCTTCGCCTTTCGTTCGATTCGGCGATCTGGCCCTCCTGACGAGAAAACACTACGCCCCACCACGCTCGTACTTCGCGCGCAGTTCTTGGAAGTGTTCGGCGGTCTCGGATGGGAACGCCGAGATTGGGCGATGATCGACCGAGTTCAAACGACCGACACGTTAATGATCTTGTACCGCGACGACGGCCTGGTCTACGCGGTCCCGCGCCGGGCGTTTTCATCGCCTGAAGTAGCGAATGCGTTCCTGCAAACGGTGCAAACATCCATTGAACAAGGGAAGCTGAGGGGGCGCCCCGTGTCGCCGGCGCCCTGGCAAGTCGGATCCGGGCCGCCCCTCGTTCAGGCCGCGGATACCATGCAAGTCACCTACTCGACTTCGGCCAAAGAGGTGCAAGAATCACACGCGGGCGTGGTGCTGCACCCCGTGGATGCACCGCCGAAGAAGGCAAGCAGGTCACCCCGTGTTCTTCCGTTTTTGTTGCTGGCGGCGGCCATGGCGCTGGTTCTGGCGAACGGGCGTTTATCAGGCAATTCGATGGCGCATAACCTGACCGCGTACTTGGTCTTTATCGTGATCAGTCTTGTTATGATTTGGCCGGTATCCCGACTTCTGGCCTATTTTGCAATCTGGCGGAGTGCCGAACCGCCGTCGGGGGAACAGACCGTCACCATCGCGCCGGAAGGCGTATCGCTCTGGGCGCCGGGCCTTGAAACAACCAGCGACTGGGAAACGATCGACGGCGTTCAAGAAAATGATTCGCTCATCGTATTCTCGGCAAACCGTCCGATGGTGGTGTATCTTTACGTGATTCCCAAGTCCGCGTTCGCCGATGAGTACGCCGCACGCCGCTTTGCCGAGTCAGCCTCGCGGTATCAGAAGGTTGCCGTCGAACGAGTCCAAGAGCAGGAGTTGGCCCAACCTCGGCGCGTCGAAACGGGCAATCCCTACCAGGCTCCGCAAACGCGGTAATGCCGAGGGCCTGCACTCGGCGCGTGCTCGTCGAAAACACCGCCGAGGCAAAAAATCGCTCCCATTTCCGGCGATGGGAGGGTCGCTTGTTCGATGCCTTAGTTTGCCTCTGTTCACCCATTCACACGGTAGCCGCATTGCATTCGGAGACGCAGGTGAATCGAACAAAACGCATTGGTTTGATGATTTCCGCAGGCGGCCTGGCTTTGGCCATGGTCGGGGTGTTGATTTTGCAAGTTGATCCCACTCGCATGATGACCGCCCATAGGATCGTGCACAGGGCGGGGTTGTTTCTCATGCTGGCGGGGCTGGTGGTTTTCCTGGTCGTCAATACCGCGCAGCGCAAACAGTGGCGATTCCCGCCGCTCACTCGGCTAACCTTGGCGGCGCAGCCCGCCGGCAACGCCGCGCCCTTACTCCAAACCGTTGGAGCCGCCCTGATGGCGGTGGCCATCACGGGCGAATTTCTCGCCGCGCTATCTGGCTTTCCACCGCGCCTGGTGCTCTTGATTTGTGCGGGGCTTCCCGGCGGACTGATTTGGTTCGCAGGCGCCTTGGCCAAGGTCGTGGCGACCGCCAGCGCGCATCGCGAGCTGGTCCGGAACGATGACGAGGAGCGCCACGATGAACTAGGGCATCAACGCGTCGTGGCGCGGCAGAACTCCACCACGGAATGAAAATGCAACTCCCAACGTCGCCCGATTTGTCCGGGAAGTCGAATCGCTTCTGGGTGGGGCGTCTGGTCGATCGTCCACGTCCCGCCGGTTACCAAGCAGTCGTCGGTAAGATAACCCTTGTCACGGTGGACGGAAACATCCGATCCCCCGGTCCATAGCGCGTGCGGTTCGCCATTGGCGGGAACGTACACCAGCAGCGCCCGGTCGTCGCATCCCAAGAGCCACAACTCGCCTTGCGAATACGGGCCCCGGCGAGGGTGGTGCGGCCAGTCCAGCCGCGCGTCGCCGTGCAGGAAGGCAGGCCGCTCGTCGAAGCCAAGTTGCTGAATCACCGCGAGCACCGCGGCCGGAGAAAGCTTTCCAATAGGTGGAGCTTGCAAGCGTTCGCGGAGCAGAGTTTCTCGCTTGGCTTCAATGTCGCGTTGGAACTTCTTGGCGTCCGCGCGGAGGTACAGCGCAACGTCTTGAAGCATGTCGTCCGTGGGCACATCAAACGGCGCGACACGCACGGTCAATCGCGCGAGATCATCCAAGTAATCGCTCGTCAATTCACCGCTCGGCTCCAGTTCGGGCTGCTCGAAGAAAAACGGCGGATTCTCGCGAAACCGTTCAAGCAACTGCTCTTGCAGCATCTCGGGTTGATCGCGAAACAGTTTCGATAGTTGCAGCGACTGGGCCAATTGGTCCGGCTCGCGCTCTTTGATGGCCAGAAGGAAACTGGCGAGCGAACGGATCGCGTCTCGCCGTTGTGTTTCCACGGAAGGCGGCGTAATGTGCGACTCCAGTTCGAGCTTGACGATCAAACGCTGTTCGACTTCCTCCTTCCAAGCCGTAACTCGATCCGGCGTCTTTCCATGAATAAAGGCGTGGAAGAATTTTTCCAGACGCTGCGCCACCGCGCTGCGCTCGACGGCGGCGATATGGACCGAGGCCCGATAACGGTCGGGCCGCGCGCTCGCATGCGCGGCCAGGCACTGATAAAGAAATAAACGGTCGTATTCATTGCGTAGCCGGAGCGAGCCAATCTCTTTCAGGCCATGACTGATCGCGTCGCGCGAGAGCGGGAATCGGCTGATCAAGTCGGTTAACTCGGCCCCGTAAATCCAATTGGCGTCGCGATGGCGAAAGTCGCCGCCGTAGATCCCCGCGACCTCAAAGCCGATCACGCGCACGATATCATAGACCACGGTCGCCGCTTGCCGGTTAAACCAGTGCGCGGCCACCTTCTTGGCGCCGCGCGTGGAGATTTCGCCCACGACTTTCCAAGCCGCCAACGTCAAGGGACTGGCCCCCATGGCGAAGCGGCTCAAGTAGTATGCGCCGTTGAGATAAGGCATGTACGGTTCAGCCGACTTATAGGCGCCATACGCTTTTACCGCCTGCCGCAGGTAACGGTACAAGCTGTTGATGTTGTAGTCCTTCACCGCCAGCGGCAACCGGTCCAGCACCACCAGCATGTGCAGGCTGGTGCGTCCCGCCGCCCGGAGCAGTTGATCGATACTCGTTTCCAGCAATGGATTCTCGGACTCGGGACGGTAGATCCGCGCGACGCTCATTGCCAAACGCTCGATGTCGTCGCGCGCCAAACGTGGATCAAACTCACCCTCTCGCGAATACTTATTCGTAAGAATGTCGTCGTAAAGCTGCTTCGCCTCGCGGTCGAGCAACTCCATCACCTGCCGATCCTTCTTTGACAAGTCCGAAAGCTGCTGGTCATCGGGGTCCGCAAAATCGTCGGATGCCTGGGGAAACTCCAGCCACTCATGAAAGGCGATTAACTTTTGCGCGAGTTGCCGCTCGCGCCGGTCAATGATTTTTCCTTGCTTGTCCAGCACTCGCTCCGCCGCTTCCTGAAGCGTTTTTATCTCGTCGCGACGAGAACGCAGTTCCACTCTTTCCTGCTCGATACGTTTGCGTTGCTCGGAAAGTACGATTTCCGCGGTCGATTTCTCGCGCCGCAGGCTCAAGACCGCTCCGGCCAACGCCAACAGGCCGCCGAGATAGACGCCCCACGCCAACGGCCCCAACGCGCGGTGGGCCGCCAGCGCGCAGCCCCACGCCACGGTCACGCCGACCGCAACCACGATCAAGGAAATCCAACGACGATATTTTCCCATGTCCCCGGGACCAGGCATAAGACGGAGGTTGTCGCCTCCCACACCGTAAGGCGTTTTTGTGAATTGCAGTCTCAATAGCTCCCAAACTTGAAACAATCGATCACTGCCAAGGTTTGGCGTCGCGCTGGCCGCCAGCGGGCAGCACAAGTTCCAAGATCAAACGTGGGTGAATCCCCGAAACCTGGGAGGCACTGAATCTTATTTTACGGCGGCGGCGCGGCTTGAAAAAATTCGGTCGTGCGGTTGATGGCGGTGAGGATATGGCGCGCCACGCTGTAGTGTCCGCCCTCAAACCATATGATTTCCGGCTCGCCGAAACCTTTCCACAAGGCCACCGTGCATTCCGGCGGCACGACTTCGTCCTCTTTGGCGTTGAGCATCAGGATGCGCCGATCACGAGCGTTTGCGGCATAGGTCGCTGGATCGATCGACTTGAGCAGCGTCAGGAATTCTTCTTGCGTGCCGCCGCTGGCGGTCCAGCGGCGACGCACGTCAGACAGTTCCTTCGACTCCCAAGCAATCCGCCCCACATCGCCGCCGGCCAGCAACAAACATGCATTTTGAATGCGAGGCTCGGCGGTCATGGCGAGCGCGCCGGTAATGCCGCCAAGGCTGATTCCAAACACGCCAAGCCGGTCCTCGTCCACCTCTTCGCGAGCGCCCAGCCATGCAATGCCGCGGCGAATATCCAGAACTGCCTGCGTCATTCCCTCGACCGTCTCTTGAGGATCGTGCGAGATCATGCGCCGTTTGGAATCTAGCGGGCGGCGGGGTCCGTAATAGGGCATTTTCAGGAACATCGCCGCCGTGCCTCGGTGCGCCAAGGCGTTGCAAAACAACCGCGACAGTTCAAAGTCTCCTCCCAAGATATGCAGCACCACCACGCCCGGCGCGGGCGAGTTGTTGTCGGCTCGTAACGGTCGAAAGTATTCGCAATGCACCGTGTTGTTGTTTTCGTGGGGCGTGACGACCGGCGAGGGAAACGTGACGCGCGAGACCGCAACCTCGTCCGTCATGACCTCGGACCGCCTTTCCTCGTAGGGGAAGTTGTGGGCCGGCAAACGGAACTGGGGCGGGACTTTACTTTCGTCGCGCGGCGGTGCGTACTGGACTTCGCCCGACACGACCGCAGTGGATTCCGCCCCCCAGGACGCAACCGTACTTACGTGCGCCAAGAGCAACGTCGCCAGACAACCGAGGGCGTGGTTCATCATGCAATCGGGGGTGCGAGGGGCGAGTGGATGAAAATCCGCATCCTACTTTGGTGAGTCCGGCCGATCGCGACGGATTTCCCGCCAAGGCGCGGCATTAATTTTCGGGCGGGATGCAAGGTTGCCGCAATACGACTTCGATCGACCTTGCTTGCACCCGCCGCACAAGCGTATGATCGGCGGGCTTGATTGCCAATGCAATCCTCCTTTTTTCGGTGCAGGGATGGACGCCAAAGGTTCTCCACGGTTTCTGATTTCGCGTCTCAGCGCGGTGGGAGATTGCATCCTCACGACCCCCTTGGCTTGCGCGCTGCGAAAACACTTTCCCGACGCATTTATTGCTTGGGTGGTGCAAGGCGGAGCGGCAGGCGTCTTGGAAGGCCATCCGGCGATCGACCGGGTCGTCGTTGTGAAGAAGGGGTGGATGCGATCTCCGCAAGAGGTGGCGAGGCTAAGGCAAACGCTTCGGTCCTTGCAGTTCGACGTATCGCTTGATCCACAAAGTCTGACCAAGAGCGCGGTCGCCGCCTGGCTTTCGGGGGCGCCCCGCCGTATTGGATTCGCGCGCCCGACGGGTCGAGAACTGGCGACCTTGCTGAATAATCAGACGGTTGCGCCCTCTTCCACGCACGTCGTGGACTGCTACTTGGAGTTATTGCATCCCCTCGGGGTGGCTCTGGAATCTCCAAAGTTTGAGATTCCGGTGCGTCCGGCCGCCGCCCGCTCGATCGGAGATTTCGTTGAAGCCATGCACCTTCAAGGCGGCTATGCCGTCGTGAATCCCGGCGCGGGGTGGGAATCGAAACTTTGGCCCGCCGAACGATTTGGAAAGGTGGCCCGTTTCTTAGGAGAGCAAGCGAGTTTGCCTTCCGTCGTCGTATGGTCGGGAGAACGCGAACGCCAGTGGGCTGAGACAATTGTCGCCAGATCGGGAGGGAATGCCTTCTTAGCCCCCTCGACAACCTTGCCGCAACTGGGCGCTTTGGTCGCCCAAACTCGACTGTTCGTCGGGTCGGATACGGGACCACTGCATTTGGCCGCATCTATGGGGGCGCCCTGTGTCGGTCTTTACGGACCGACGCGGCCCGAAGTGTGCGGCCCGTATGGCGAGGGCCATCAGACAGTGCAAGCCTTCTACCAAGACGGGAGCAGTCGCCAGCGCCGCGGGAGCGACAATCGGGCGATGCAAGCCATTACCGTCGAAGCCGTTTGCGACGCGTGCTGGAAGGTTCTCCACCCCGCTCGCGCGCAAGCCGCCTAGCCGAACGGCGTTTCCTTGGTGGTTAGGAGGGGATTCAAACGGCTGCACGAAATGGCCGCGCCCGTAGGTAAACGGACGATCAAATCCACGGTCCGCCCCAGTTATGAACAATCGCGGCCTGGAAGTCCGGGCCGCGGTGAATGGAACGTGTTGCTGTCTGCTGAACGGCCACAACGCCAATGCATGCGGGTCGCGGCCGTATCTCAGAGAAGGAGCCTTACTTGCGGCGTTCCTTTAGGCGAACCGCCTTGCCCACGCGATCGCGCAGGTAATAGAGTTTGGCGCGGCGCACCACGGCCGAGCGAGTCACCACAACCTTGTCGATCCGTGGCGAATGAACCGGGAACTTGCGTTCCACGCCTTCGCTCGACACAATGCGGCGAACCGTGAACATCTCTTTGGCGCCGGCTCCACTGCGAGCAATCACCACGCCAGTGAAAACCTGGATGCGTTCCTTGTCGCCTTCCAGAATCTTCGTGTGTACGTCTACTGTATCGCCGATTTCAAATTGTGGCGGCTCGGCCTTAAGGTTGGGCTGCTCCACCAGGCGAATCAAGTCCTGGCCCTTGAGTTTCTTGTCCTTGCTCATGGTTCGTATCCTCTCTTGCTGGCTCGTTAAATGTTGGGTTATTGGGGGTGGAATGGGCTAGGAGGTCTGCGCGCCTTTGCTGCGTTCGCAGGTAACTTTGGTTTTTCCGCCAGCGTTCAACCGCCTGGTGGTCACCCGAAAGCAATACCTCGGGAACTTCCAGGCCGCGGTACTCACGCGGCCGAGTGTATTGAGGGTATTCCAACCAACGATTCCCTTGGGAAAAGGAATCGTGCACGCTGCTTTCTTCGTCACCGAGTACGCCGGGCGTCAACCGCACTACGGCGTCAATCACGACCATCGCGCCGACTTCGCCGCCGTTGAGGATGTAATCGCCGATCGAAATTTCATCGGGTTGAAGGAGATCGACCACCCTTTGATCGAAACCTTCATAACGCCCGCAGAGGAGGATCAACCGTTGGTCTTGCGCCAGTTCTTCGACCACCCTTTGCGTTAATCGTCGGCCGGCAGGCGACAGCAGGACAATTCGACCGGGGGGTTCTGCTTGCCGCTGAACATCCTCGACACATTCGACCACGGGTTCGACTTTGAGCACCATGCCGGGGCCGCCGCCAAACGGTCGGTCATCCACCTTGTGATGCTTATCTTTGCTCCACCGGCGAATGTCGTGCAGGTGGATTTCCACCAAACCGCGTTCGATCGCCTTGTTCAGCAGGCTTTGGCCCAGGTATCCGGGGAACATGGCCGGAAACAAGGTCAACACGTCGAACCGCATGAACGCTTGTCCGTGGTCGGGAAAGGGACTTTAACCTTCCGCCGTCGCGGGTTCTTCAACGCTTTCGGATTGCGGCTGGAACTGCGGGACCTTCATCTTCAGACGATCGAGCGCCTCGCGCTGCTTTTCCAAGTGCGTGCCGTTGGCGCCATACTTCTTAATGAGCACCTTGACCTTTTCGGTCGGTTGGGCGCCGACGCCGAGCCAGTAATTAATTCGCTCTCCATCCAGGATCGCGCGGGCGTCGGTATCGGGAACCATGGGATCGTAGTATCCCAATTCCTCCAGCGCTCGACCGTCGCGCGGTTGACGACTGTCGATCGCGCAAATACGAAAGAACGGCCGATGCCTGCGGCCCAAGCGTTTCATACGAATACGTACCGCCATGTCAAATCTCCGAAATTTCTCGAAATGTCAACGATTGCCGTTTAATGTTTAGCCGCTCCCCCGCGGGGAGCGCGTTGTTCCTTGTTGCCGTGGCGCCGCGTTGGCCGAGCCGGTCAGCGTTTGCGTTTCTGTTTCTTTAACTTCTCGCGTCGCTTCCGATCTTCGCGGCGTTGGTCGGCGGTTTTGCGCTTACCGGTGTCGCCTTTTTTCATGCGAAACTGGGCGCCGGGATTAAGCATTCCTCCCCGCTGCATTTGTTGCGCGAATTTCATCCGGTCGCCCATGCCCATGCCCGACATCTGCTTGAACATGGGCGCCATCATGTCGTACTGTTTGATCAGGCCGCTGACCTCCTGGGCCTGCACGCCGGCGCCGCGCGCGATGCGGTTGCGTCGGCCAGGATCGATGACCTTGGGATTACGGCGTTCGGCTGGCGTCATCGAGTCGATGATGCCGATCATCCGTTTCATGCCGCCTTCCGCGTCTTCGCTCTCCAGCATTTCCTCCATTTCCCGACCGACGCCCATCATTTTGAGCATCCGCACCATCAGGCCGGGCTGTTGAAATTGCTTCAGAACGGTCTTGAAGGTGTCTAGCGTGAACTGGCCCTTCTCCAGGTCTTCCTGGGCCTTCTTTTGCGCCTCGTCGTCAATCTTCCGGCGCGCCAGCTCGACCAAACCCGCCAAGTCACCCGCGCCCAGAATGCGGCTGGCCATGCCGTCAGGACGGAACAACTCCAGCGCGTCGAGATGCTCGCCGGTGCCGATGAATTTGACGGGCACTCCGGTGACGTGCTTGACCGACAACAGCGCGCCGCCGCGGGCGTCGCCGTCGAGCTTGGTCATGATCACGCCGTCCAACTCCAACGCTTCGTTGAAGGCGCGAGCGCTGTTGACCGCATCCTGCCCCGTCATGCCGTCCACCACCAGAATAACCTGGTCGGGCTGCACCTGGCGGTCGATGCGTTGGAGTTGCCCCATTAACTCCGCGTCGATCGCCAACCGGCCGGCGGTGTCTAAAACCACCACATCGACCTGCCGCTTCTTGGCCTCCTTGACGGCGTTGCGACAAACTTTGACCGGATCGGTTTCGCCCGGCTCAATGTAGACGGGGACACCCACTTGCTCGCCAAGCACGCGCAATTGCTCGATCGCGGCGGGACGCTGGAGGTCGGCCGCCACCAGCATCGTGTGCTTCTTCCCCTCTTCGATCAGCTTGGCCAGCTTGCCGGTGGTGGTGGTCTTCCCGGAGCCTTGCAGGCCACACACCATGACGATGGTGACCTCATCTTTCTTGATTCGGATGGGCGAGGCTTCCGGCCCCAGCAGCTCGACCAACTCCTGATAAACAATGTGCATGAGCTGCTCATCAGGATTGAGCGAGAGCAGCACACGCTCGCCGAGCGCCTTTTCGGTCACTCGGTCCATGAAGTCGCGCACGGCGTCATAACTGACGTCAGCCTCCAGCAACGTCTGCTCCAGAAGGTGCAGGCCGTCACGCATGTTGGCTTCGGTCAGCTTGCCTTTGCCGCGCAGCGTTTTAAAGGCGCCACGCAGGCCGTCTTGCAGCGACTCGAACATACCAAAGTGGGAGAGAGAATTCGCGAAGAACACCCTCGGAGGCGGCGATCCATACCACCGAGGAGGGTCAAGGGTTAAAGGAAATTGAAATTTTACCGAAGGACCAAGAGATTTGAAAGGGCGCCTGCGCTACTCGCGGGCGACTTGCTCATACAAAGCCGCATAGCTCGAGATCATCTTCTCGACGCTAAAACAGTCGCGAATTCGAACCTGGCCAGCCAAGCCCATACGGCGGGCCATCTCCGGGTTCTCTAAGAGTTCACGCGTGTAACGAGCAAGTTCCGCCCGATCCCCCACGGGAAACAAGAACCCGGTTTCGCCGGGAACGACCAAGTCACGATTTCCCGCAATATCGCTGGCGACCACGGGCACGCCGGCCGACATGGCTTCCATGACCGCATTGGACTGGCCCTCGTACTCGCTAGCCAACCAGAACCCATCCAAGTGGGGTAGGAGCCGCGGAACGTCGGGGCGCTCGCCAAGGAAGTGAACCCGATCTCCAATCCGGACCTGATCCCGATAGCGCTCCAGGCGCCAACGAAGGGGGCCATCGCCAATCAGGAGAAGGTGTACATCGTCGCGAATGACCTTCAGCAAGTCGGCGGCCCAAATCAAGTCCTTAACCCGTTTCTGGGGCCAGAGCCGTCCCACAGCGCCGATAAGCCGTGCGTCGGCAGGCAAATTCAGTTCGTTCAACAAATCCTCGCGCGAAACCGCTGCCGAGAGCGTGGCGGGCGCAACTCCATTGGGAATGACGACAAACTTTTCTGGCGGCAGGCCATGCCGCACATAAAAATCAACTACGCCCGTGCTATTGGTCGCAATGCGCGTGGTGCGCCGTGCCAGGTATCGGTCAATCGCCCAATGAGGCCAGGACTTCCAGGGGTCAACGCACCGCTCCCCCGCGATAATCCCCCGAACCCCCGCGGACAAGGCCGCCTGACGACCATAGGCGTTGGCAGCAAATAGCCACGTGTGAACGACATCGGGCCGCAATTGCCGAATCAAGCGCCGCAATCGCCAAAAGGCGCGCGGGTCGGCCTTCCAGGACTTACCGACATGATGGTAGGCGATCCCCGCCGCTTCGATTTCTTCGCGTAAGGGGCCGTGCTGGGTGAGCGTACAGACGTGCACCTCGAAGCGGTCGCGCGGCAACCCCGCAGCCAGTAGCGTCAATTGCCGCTCGGCGCCGCCGCGCCAAAGCGTGGGGATGATTTCGAGAACGCGAACAGGCACGGGGACTATTAGTTAGGCGGATCTTGATGCTCGGAAAAATTGCGGCGAAACAGGCGCTAATGGGAGAACCATTCGTCTTTGTGGTTCCGTTTCCCGAAATTCGCCCCTTTGGATGTCGAAACAAGCGGCTCCACCAGCCAACGGACGAGCGGATGTGGCTGGGTTGGAAGCGATGCCCATCAGCCAGATTCACGATGTCTAGCCATGACTCGCCGAATCTCCAAAGCGACGGTGGGAGATGTCATTGCTGCGGTGGCGATGTGGACCGAACTAGCGCCGGCAGCGAGATATTGCTCCACGTGTTCGGCGGTCGAGGCCCCGCCGACTCCAATCATCTCGATCTTCAAACCACGACGGGCAATCACTTCCGCCCCCAACTTGACCTGCGTTAATGAAGGTTCGAAGGTGGCGGCGCCACAAATGCCTCGTTTTTGGCCGTCGAACAACCGCCGCCCTTGACCGTCGACAATGGTGGCGGCGACGCTGTTGGTCATCGCCACCGCATCGGCGTGGGGCGCCAAAGCCATTAGCAACGAATCCATATCGCTCGGCGACGTTAAATGTCCCACTTTCACAATGTAGGGTGTCTTACCAATGGCTTGGCGCACGCATGCGGCCACCGTGGCTGCATCGTGAGGTTGCTGGTAAAGCTGACCGTCACAGGTTGCCACATTGGGGCACGAAAAATTCGTTTCAACACAATCAGCGCCGCTTTCCACCGCCCAGCGCGCGCATCGTGCGTAATCGTTGGCTAAGTCATCGATATTCCACCCTTCTTGCACCGTACCCACCATCGACACCGAAAGGACTTTATCCGGTGCGAGATGACGACGTGCGTCCTCGATATCGGCTCGCCAAACGTCAGGAGACATCGACGGCATTCCAAACGAGACCGCCCAACTTCCTTGCATTGCGTCGAGCGCGGGCAAATCCACTTCGCCGCCAAACAAGGCATTGCACGCCACTGGCTGAAGGTTTGGCCACGGATAGCATGCCCGCTCACAACTTCGGACCGTCTTGTACGTCAGCACGTCGAAGCCCAGAGTGGCATAGTACAGGCACCACGCGCCATTGAGCAGAGGCCCAGCAGCAACGCCGAGTGGCGAAGTTACCTTTCGCCCGCAAAACCGCCACACCCCTGGAAGGGAGGGGACTTCTACAACGTGGGGAGAAGGCGCATGCGAGTAATTCCAAGCGTAGGACTGCTGCGGATTGTAATAAGGAAGTACGTCCACGCGAAATATTCAAAAAGCGGGGGCGTCGGTGTTCCGGCGCCTTGGGCGGCACTTGACCAGCGTTCTTAACATCCAATAGAATAATAAATTACGATATATTGAAAGGCAGCGTTTCGCAACCACTCACCCTCGTCCCGGGCGGAACTGAACTTTGCAATTCCATGCCAGGTTCCGCCCCCTCTTTCCTCTACATCGCTCATGCCTCCCGTGGTGATCGACGTCAATAGCGCCGAAGATTCGCGCGATGTAGTGCATCGGGCGGTCCAAGCACTTGCCGAAGGCAAAATAGCGGCCCTTCCCACGGAGACGGTGTATGGTTTGGCGGCCAGCGCGTTAAAGCAGCACGCCGTCGCCCGTCTGTTGGAGGTCAAAGGACGCCGCGAAGGCCATCCCTTGGCGTTGGCGATTAAGAGCGCTGACGAGGCTGAGGATTACATTCCGACAATTCCCGCGTTTGGCCTGAGACTAGCGCGGCGATGTTGGCCCGGTCCCGTCACCTTGGTGTTTGACGACACGCATCCCGATAGCGCCCTACGGCAGCTTCCGCACGAGGTCCAAAAATCGGTTTGTACAGCGGGGACGGTGGGGCTACGCGTCTCGGCCCACCCGTTGGTCATGGAAGTTAGCCGGCTAATGGCCGGACCGCTGGTGTTGACCAGCGCTAATCGTAGCGGCCGACCGGATTTGGTGACGGGCCGCGAAGTCGCCTCGGAATTTGAGAGCGACATTGACTTGGTGCTCGACGACGGCCGCACGCAGTACGGTCAGCCATCGACGGTGGTCCGCGTCTATCCGGACCGGTTAGCCATTCTGCGCGAGGGGATTGTTACCGAATCCCACTTGCGGCGTTTGGCGAGCCTGGTGATTGTCATGGTTTGCACCGGAAATACGTGCCGAAGCCCCATGGCTGCGGCGCTCCTCCGGCGGCGCATGGCGGAGCGTCTGGGTTGCGAAATTCACGAGTTGGAGGACCGCGGAGTCGTGATCGCATCGGCGGGCCTGAATGCCTACGGAGGCGGAGCGGCCGCCGCCGAGGCCGTGCAACTGATGGCCCAACAAGGGCTAGACCTGACGGATCACGTAAGCCAGCCGTTAACCGAACGGCTGGCGCGGCATGCGGACTACATCTTTACCATGACACGTTCGCATCGCGAGATGTTGCTCACTCACTGGCCCGAAGCGGCGCCCCGCACCCATCTCCTCTGTGCGGAAGGTCGTGACGTGGCCGACCCGATCGGCGGTTCGCGCGAGATCTACGCCGCCTGCGCCAAGCAACTGGACGCCGCGATCGCGCACCGGGTAGCGGAGTTCGACCTTCAGGCGGCGCCTTCGATTTCTCGCGCGTAAATTGCACGCGGCCGCAAAACTTCGCTCACTTGCCGCGTTTCTCTCTTTGGATTTCTCGACACAAGACCTTGGCGGTCGTGATGGTCGTGTCGTCTGGGCGGCGAAACTCCTTGGCGTTTTCACCGCAACCACCGCGTTTGAATCTTGTAGCGGATCAGGACGTTGTTAAAGTCAAGAATGTGAGGCGCGGGATGATCTCGATCCCTCCGGGCCTGTTTTTCCCGATCCTTGGTAGGTTGAAAACGACTGCCATGTTCGACGCACGGCGTCCCGATTTGGACGAAGTAGATCAACTGCTGCTCAATGCGCGACTGCGCGACGAGCTGGAGCCATTCCTGGACGAGTCCGTTTGCCTGGTGGACGTGCGCAGTATGCCCACTCCCGTGGAGAACGAGTTTCTCGCATCGATGCTGGCGTGGGAGAAGGCGCCCGTACTGCCGATCAGCCAATGGTTTCCCGAAGAGTTGGTGCTTCCGCCGCCGGAATCGCTCGATGAGAAAACGCTCCATGCGACGCTCTGGCATGCGATCCACAAACTATACGAAGCGCGGATCGTGCTCGACTTTACCGATCACCTTTCGGATCGTGAGTTGTATCTGGTGATTTACCGCGATATCCTCCCGTCGCCAGAGAAAAAGATCGACCTGCCGAAAAATTGCCTCCATTGGGCCTGCCTTGATCCGGACCATGATTCCGACCCTTGGCTCCGCTACTATGCCAGCGACGCCGAGCGTCGCGAATGGGCGTCCGAGACGGGGCAACCGCTTCCACCCGTCGAGCGCCCGCCACACCCCCGCAAATTGCCGTCGCGCACGGGGTGAGATCGCGCTCAAGGCGGGACCGCTGCCATACGGACCGTGAGAGGGGGAACGCATCACGGTACGTTGATTTCTCTGGACGTCGGGTTGGGCTTGGGGTAACTTGGACGGATTCCCGCTATCAATCATCCCTCCTCCCCAGCCCACCCATGCGTCATTTCTCCCTCGCCGCCTGTGTTGCGTTGACGTTCTCGGCCGCAGTTCCGTCGTTCGCCGAGGATGCGGTTTCGTTCCGCAAGGACGTGGCGCCAATCCTGGTATCCAACTGTATTGCTTGTCACGGGGCGAAAAAAGCCGAAGGGAGTTACCGGCTCGATTCGTTTGAACGTGTTGCCCAGGCCGGCGACACGGGCGCCGCGCCGCTCACCGCTGGTAAACTCGAGGAGAGTGAACTTTACCGTCGAATTACCACCAGCGATGAAGGCGAACGGATGCCGCTGGAAGGCGACCCACTGCCCCAGGAGCAGGTCGCGCTGGTGCGCCGCTGGATCGAGCAAGGGGCCAAGTACGACGCTGACGACCCGAAGGCCGACCTGGCCACCATCGTCCCTCCGCCGGTCCATCCCGACGCGCCCGAGGCGTACCCCCAGACTCTGCCCATCACGGCCTTGGAGTTTTCTCCCGACGGCGCGCAGTTGGTTGTTGGCGGCTATCACGAGCTAACAATCTGGAACCCAAACGACGGGCAACTCGTGCGGCGGATCAAGAACGTTGATCAACGCACTTATGGCCTCGACGTGAATGCGGAAGGAAAGCTGCTTGCGGTGGCCTGCGGCTCGCCGGGACAGCGCGGCGAGGTGCGGCTGTTTAGCATCGAGAGCGGCGAGTTGATCAAGGTGCAGGGAACAACTTCGGACGTAGCGTTTGACGCGGCGTTCTCTCCCGATGGCAAGCGCCTGGCGACGTGCGCCGCCGATGGCGTGGTGCATGTCTACGACGTGGAGAGCGGCAAAGAGGAGCTTGTCATCACCAGTCATTCCGATTGGGTGATGGCGGTCGCCTGGAACAGCGATGGCTCGAAGCTGGCTACCGCCAGTCGCGACAAGACAGCCAAGGTCTTCGATGCGAAGTCCGGCGAATTGCTGATCACCTTCTCCGATCATAACCAACCGGTCAAAGGCGTGGCGTTCCATCCCGATGGGAAACAAGTCTACTCCAGCGGCGCCGACAATCGCGTGTTGCTGTGGAAGCTGGAAGACGGCAAGAAAAGCGCCGACGTGGCGAGCTTTGGCGGCGAGGTCTATAAACTAACTACCGGCGAAGACTCCTTGTTTGCCGTCTCGGCCGACAAAAGCGCCCGGCAGTTTCACCTGGCCAACCGTAACCAGATTCGCGACTACCGCGGCCACAACGAATGGGTCCTCAGCGTCGCTTTTCACGCTCCCACAAAACGCCTTGCGACCGGCGCCTTCGACGGCGAGGTGCGAATTTGGAACGTCGAAGACGGTAAACAAGTAGCTCAGTTCTTCGCAGCTCCAGGGTACACTCCTCCCGCGCCCAAATAGGCTCATTTACTTAAGCGCGCGTGGATTTTGTTCGCCGCACAGTTACAAGATACTGCAGCCTTGCTGCGGTCAGCCGAATTCGGACGGTCGAAAACCGCCATTGCACCAAGGACCCGTTTGGATGCTTGCCTGACGGCCGGCCGAAACGCCGGATCAATTTACGCTCCAAACCGTCAAAACCGGCTGGCTCATCGGCGTCCCAAGATTTCCGATGCCAATTTACATCGAACTGCTCCATCACGTTCGTATAGCCGCCTGCATATCCTTCGCAAATACTTACGAGGCCTTGAACGCCGCGCCAGAAGCAACCGTCCCACTGTCGCACATAAACACTGCCAAAGTCCGTGGCCAGCCGCATTCCAGGGGGGCCCAAGTTGTAGCACTCGCTCCCCCATCGCAGCATCTCCTGCGAGTCTTCCAGCCACAATCCCTCATCGAGCCGGAACAGCCGCACATAGACGTCGTCGTAGCCAAGCACCTTGAGCCATCGCTCGTTGATGCCGGGACGAATCGCCTGCTCGCGTTCCAGAAGCTGGAAGAACTCTTTATCCTTCGGTTGCTCGGCCAGTCGGGCGTGAAGGCGGATAAACTCGCTCCGCACGTCGCCGCGCTCCTCTAGCCAGTCAGCGTAAATCAACCGGGGCGCCGGATCATCCGGTGCGGCGGCAATCCCCCGTAGAAACGGTCCATGTTCGTTCATGCCAATGTTGCGCTATGCGGCCGCCCTCAATCCCCGATCCCGATCGCGCTCAGCGACTTCCAGCGGGCGAGTGCGGCTTGCTTGCCGCGCACCGGCGCTTGGCAGGCGAAGCGTTGGCAGATGTAGACGGTCGGCTGCGGCTCTTGGAGGGTCTTGCCGACGAAAATCGGTTCGACGCTAGCGGCGCCGTCTTCGGTGTCACTATTGCGGGCGGCGATAACCCGATTGGGAATGTAATTGGCGTACAGCGCATCGAGCGTTTCGCGCGTGTCGGGTTGGCTGCGGTCGCCGAGAATCACGATCTCGTGGAACGGCCCCAGGTACATGTCGGCGGCGATCAGGATTTGGCCGGCGGCGGTAGGTGAACGCTCCATGATCGGTACGGCCAATTCCAGCGTCTCAAACGCTGCGTGATTGTAATCGGCCCGGCCGCAAAGGGTTCCCAGTCGCAGGAGCGCGGTGGCGGCCATAGCGTTCCCGCTGGGAACGCTGCTGTCAATCAGGTCTTTGTTGCGGGCGATCAGTTTCTCATGATCGTCGGCGGTGTAGTAGAAGCCGCCGTGTTCGAGGTCGCGGAAGCGTTTCATGAGAACGTCGGCCAGTCGCACCGCTTCGTCGATCCAGCGTTCATCGAAACTTGCTTCGTACAGCGATATTAGCGCGTTCACCAGGTAGGCGTAGTCGTCCAAGTAGGCGTCGAGCTTCGCCTGTCCGCGCCGCCACGTGTGCAGCAATCGGCCATCGTCACGGCGGAGGTTCTGGAAGATGAATTCCGTGGCCCGCGTGGCCGCGTCCAAGTAACGCGGCTCGCGGAGGATTGTCGCGGCGCGAGCCAGGGCGTCGATCATCAGCGCGTTCCAGTTCACAAGGATCTTGTCATCCTTGCCGGGGCGGACGCGCTGGTCGCGACGTTGGAGAAGTTTCTGGCGCGAAACCGCAAGCGTGGAGTTTAGTTCTTCAAGATCCCAACCTCGAAGGTTAGAGACTTGTTCGAGGGACTTCGGGAGATTAAGGATATTCTGGCCTTCGAAATTGCCATCTGGGGTTACATCGTAGACGTAGCAGAATTGCTCGCCGCGCTCCTCGCCCAGTACTTCCTTGATCTCGTCGGGCGTCCAGACGTAAAATTTGCCTTCTTCGCCTTCGCTGTCGGCGTCTTCGGTGCTGTGAAATCCGCCCTGCTCATCGGTCATGTAACGCAGGACGTAATCGAGCGTTTCGCGCACCACGCGGGCGTAGTTCTCATCGTTCGTAACCAGGTATCCGTCGAGGTATGCGCCGGCCAGCAGGGCGTTGTCGTACAGCATCTTTTCGAAGTGCGGGACTAGCCACCGCTCGTCCACGGAATACCGAGCGAAGCCGCCAGCCAGGTGATCGTAGATGCCGCCTTGCGCCATTTTGTCGAGGTTCAACTTGACCATGTCCAGGTAAATGCGGCGCGGGTTGCGACGGTAAGCGCGGAGCAGCACTTGGAGGTCCATCGCGTGGGGAAACTTCGGCGCGAGGCCGAAACCGCCGTACGTGAAGTCAAACACCCGCTCCAAGGCCGAAGCCGCGTTTTCGATCATCTCGGGCCGCAAGCCGTCGTCGGAGCGTTCAAAATGGCCGTAACCTTGAATCGCCTGGGTCAGTTCGTCGGCATGATCGTCAATCTCGGGGCGCCGGGTGCGCCAGGCCTCGGCCACGGAACGCAATACCTGATCGAAACCCGGCATCCCGCCGCGCGGCGACGGCGGCCAGTAGGTGCCGCCGTAAAACGGCTTTAGGTCATGCGTGAGGAACACCGACATCGGCCAACCGCCGTGCCCGGTGAGCGTCTGCACCGCGTTCATGTAAATCTGGTCGAGATCCGGCCGCTCCTCGCGATCGACCTTGATGTTGATGAAGTTCTCATTCATCACCTGCGCGATGCCGGAATTCTCAAAGCTCTCATGCTCCATCACGTGGCACCAGTGGCAGGCGGCGTAGCCGATGGACAAGAAGATCGGCTTGTCCTCGGCCTTAGCCTGCTCGATGGCCTCCCTCCCCCACGGATACCAGTCCACGGGGTTGTTGGCGTGCTGGAGCAAATAGGGGCTGGTTTCGTGCGCGAGACGGTTGGACATGGGTCGAAATGCGAAATCCGGAGAGTGAAATGCGAGAGACTTTGCCGCAATCGGCGTTCCAGAGCGGAGTTGACGGCTCTCGCGGTGGCGGAATTAGTAGGTGTTTGATTGGAAAACCGTCGGCCTCCGAACCTGCGCGGTCGGACGTATCACGGAAGGCATGCGGCTCGGACCGCCTATTGATACGAATGTTCGTCGCCAGGAAAGCGACCTTCGCGCACTTCGTCGCGAAAGCGGCTGGCGGCGTCGTGAATGACGCTACGCACGTCGGCATAACGTTTGACGAACTTCGGCAAACGACCTTCGCTGAGACCGATCAAGTCGTGCAGTACCAACACTTGGCCGTCGCAGGCGGCGCCGGCGCCAATGCCAATGGTCGGAATGCGTAATGTCTGCGTAATTTTCTCCGCCAACCGCGAAGGGATGCACTCCAACACGATTCCAAAAGCTCCGGCCTCCTCGGCGGCGCAAGCGTCGGCCATAAGTCGATCTTCGTCGCGCTGGACTTTGTAGCCGCCCATCACGTGGACACTTTGTGGACGCAGCCCAACATGCGCCATCACCGGGATGCCGGCCGCGGTCAGCCCGCGAATCACGTCAGCCTGTTCGGCCCCTCCTTCCAGCTTGACGGCCTGGCAGCGGGTTTCTTTGAGAATGCGGCCGCCACATTCGATGGCCTTGTGAACTCCCAGATGGTTCGTGGGGAACGGCATGTCGACCACGACCAGCGCTTGCTGCACGGCCCGGCCGACCATTTCGGCGTGGTAGATAATTTCGTCCAGGGTCACATGAAGCGTGTTTTCATGCCCTTGCACGACCATCGACATGCTGTCGCCGACCAGAATACCCTCGACCCCTGCCGCGTCGAGCACCGCCGCCGTGGGGTAGTCGTAGGCGGTGACCATCGTGATCTTTCGACCTTGCTGCTTCATGCCGGCGAAGCCAGGGACGGTAATGCGTGCGTTGCGATCGGGCATAGGGGATGCGTCGCCAAAGACGGTTTGTTAACCGAAGGAGGTTCTTCGGGCATTTTCACCCTCAGGGTCACTGGAAACAAGGGCATGCGGCGGCGAGTTTCTTCGCGGTGCGTGGCTTGTTATGATCTTGACGTGGTTTCGATGGGCGCCTTGCGACCCCTGGCACTACGGCAGCGCCGGTTATCTCGACCTTAGCATGAAATTCGCCAAGGCCCTCGAAAGAATGGAAAGTCCATAACCGGGAATAATCGTTGCGGGCGCGGCATCATTGGAGGTAGGGCCAGCGTGATCCCGCCCTGCTTCCTTTGTGCGCTCGCGAAAATGAACTACTATCGCACCTTGGCCGACGTGGTAGTCGCGGCGCATTTCGGGTACGTGTCGTTTGTCGTCCTAGGGCTGTTGGCGACGTTGCTAGGTGTTGTGTTTCGCTGGTCGTGGACGCGAAACTTTTATTTTCGCGTGATTCATCTTGTGATGATCGGCGTGGTTGTTTTCGAATCCATTCTGGGGATCATCTGCCCCTTGACCACGTTGGAAAATCATTTGCGGCGAAAGGCGGGCGAAACGGCGGAGTCGCAGTCTTTCATCGCCGACGGGATTCACCGGTTGATGTTCTTCACCGCGCCGCCGTGGGTATTTACCGTTGTGTACTGCCTCTTTGGGGCCGCCGTGCTGGCGACGTTTCTCCTCGCGCCGCCGCGTTGGCCGAAAAGACGGGTTTAGAACCGATAGCCGACGAACCCTTCGCCCGCTCAGTCCACATTGCGTGGCGCCGCGGCTTGCGTCCGCGTGGCTGCGTCTCTCATCAATCGAACTTTCAGTTCATGCAGGCCTTCCTCAAGTCCGACGGGGTAGGGCAATGGATTTTGCAAACGGGTGACGCTCTGGTCCAAGGCCGCGACCTGCCGCATGGCGTGTTGCCGCGCCGCGTGCGTGGGTGGGACATCATAAACCTTCTTGCCCCGCCGAAAGATCGGCGTTAGCAGGTCTTCGTGCCCATCGAAGGATGGCAAGGAAAAGCGATGTTTCCCCGAAAAATCCACCAGCACCGGTTGCTCCTTCGGCGCGGCTGCAATGTCGAAAATGGCGTCGCCAACCAATCGCCCGTCCTGTCGATACCGCCGCACTTGCAGCACGCCGGGATCAGACACCTTCTGGGGCGTTTGCGATAATTTAACGCGGCTGCGCCATGCGCCGCTGGCGTCCTTTATGGCGGCGAGCTTATAAACACCTCCCAGGGCCGGTTGGTCGTAGGCCGTGGCCAGCCGCGTACCGACTCCCCAGGTATTGATTTTGGCGCCTTGCTGCTTTAGCTCCGCGATCTGGTATTCATCGAGATCGCTGCTCGCGACAATCGTCGCGTGAGGAAAACCAGCTTCATCAAGGATTTTATGGGTCTCGATGCTTAGTTTTCCCAAGCCGCCCGAGTCAAGCCGCACGCCAAGCATCTCATGCCCGTCGCGCCGCAAACGCTGTCCCACTTGGGCGGCATGTCGCACTCCGGTTAACGTGTCGTAGGTATCAACCAGAAACAACGCGTTGTTGGGCATGGCCCGGGCGTAGGCCTCAAACGATGCAAGCTCATCGTCAAACGCCATGACCCAGCTATGCGCATGCGTGCCTTTGACGGGAATTCCAAACAGCTTGCCCGCCAATACATTCGAGGTTGCGGCGCAGCCGCCCACAAAGGCGGCTCGGCTGGCCGACACGCCGCCATCGATTCCCTGGGCGCGTCGCAAACCAAACTCCAGCACCGGTTCGCCCTCCGCTGCGCGACAGACGCGGGCGGCCTTGGTGGCGATGAGCGTCTGGAAGTTAATCATGTTCAACAGCGGCGTTTCCAGAAGCTGGCACTCCCAAAGCGGTCCCACGACGCGAACCAGCGGTTCGTGAGCGAAGGCGACGGTCCCTTCGGGCATCGCGTCAATATCGCAGCGGATACGGAAATCGCTCAAGGCATCGAGAAACGCCGGTTCAAACAACGGCTTGTCATCGGCGCCACGGAGCGTCGCTAAATAGCCGATGTCATCTCCGTCGAAGCGAAAGTTCTCGATGAAGTCAATCGCGTAACTCAATCCGCACGTAACCGCGTATTGGCCGCCAAACGGACAATTGCGAAAGATCAAGTGAAATGCCGCTTCGCGGTCGGCCAACCCTTCTTTCCAGTAGCCATAGGCCATCGTCAGTTGGTACAGGTCCGTTAGCAGCGCCAGCGAATGGCGATACAGGTGCGGCAAGGTAGCCATCGTTCGCCTCCTTTGTTAGTGTAATTATTACACCAAGACGCGACAATGCAAGAAACGGTTTGCATTTTTTTTGGGCGACCACCCCTGCGACGGGCAAGCGGCGAAGGTCCAAGACGCAACGTCAGCCGCCGATCTGATACATGGCGCGGTCGGGCTTGATGAAGTCCGGCGAGTCGATACCGTGGCCGGGCTTTTTCCGCGCCACGCATTCGCGAATGAGCTGCGCAATTTCTTCGTCCGAAGCGTCCCCGCGCAACAAGTTGCGGGCGTCCCATTCAACCGTCGAAAAGAGGCAGTTCCGCACTTGCCCCTCCGACGTGATGCGCAAACGATTGCAGTCCTGGCAGAATGGCTGCGAAATCGGATTGATGAATCCAATGCGCCCCACGCCATCGGCAAAGCAATAGTCGACCGCGGGCTGGCTCGGGTCGGAGCGTTCAACGGGGACAAGGGGGCTAAAGGCGTCTTCGAGAATACGGCGGATCGCCTCTCCGTCAAGCACAAGATCCGACTGCCAACGATCTTCGGCGTCAAGCGGCATAAACTCGATGAAACGCAATTCCAGGTCATGCTCTCGGGCGAAGCGACCCAAGGGAACGACCTCAGCCTCGGTAATCCCTTTCATGGCGACCGCGTTCAGGCGAATCTTGTCGAACCCAACCTGCTTGGCGGCGAAGATTCCGTCCAGCACCCGTTGAATTCCTTCGCGCCGCGCAATGCGGCGAAAGGTGTCTTCGTTCAAGGTGTCAAGACTGATGTTGAGCCGCTGGAGTCCAGCGTCCTTCAGCTTTTGCGCGTACTGATCGAGCAAAATACCGTTGGTGGTCATGGCGACGTCGTCGATGCCCGGTACGGTCGCCAACCGGGCCACCAATCGTTCGATGCCAGCCCGGACCAACGGTTCGCCCCCCGTGAGGCGAACCTTATTCACTCCTAAGCGAGCCGCCACGCGCACAAATCGCTCGATTTCCTCATAGGTCAAAAGATCGTGTCGTGGTTTGAATTGCACGTTTTCGTGGGGCATGCAATAGAAACAGCGGATATTACAACGATCGGTCACGCTGACCCGCAGGTTGGTGTGAACGCGGCCGAAAGCGTCGATCAGTGGTCCGGAGGTGGGCATGGCGGTAGAAGCAGGAGCAAATGCGGTAATTATCGCTGCGAAACCAACCTGGCCCGTTATCTACCCGTAGATTCATCGGCTTCGCTCTCCGAGCCGACGCCGGGATGGACCCACTCGGTGGTTCCGTCGGCCCAATTCTCTTTCTTCCAGATTGGCACAGTCTCCTTGAGGGTGTCAATGAGCCACTGACCGGCCGCGAATGCGTCACGCCGATGGGCGGTGCTCACAGCGACCGCCACGCTTGCCTCGCCCAATGCCAGGTGACCGAGCCGATGAATAATGCCACATTCGACAATCGGCCAGCGCCGCCGCGCTTCTGACTCCAACTCCGCCAACTTTTTCTCGGCCATTTCCGGGTAGCACTCGTAATCGAGCGCCACGGTCTGCCGGCCGCGTGTGAACTGGCGCGTTGTTCCTAGGAATAAGACGACCGCCCCCGCCTGGGGTGAGCCTACAAAATCAAGTAATGCGGCCGTTTCGATAGGTTCGTGAATGAGGCGAATCATAGGCGGCTAAAAATTGGCGGGAGTCAGCCTCCGCTGACCGGTGGAATACAAGCAATGTCGGCCGATTGCCGCAACGGAGCGCTGTCGTCCACGTACTCCATGTCGATGGCGAACAGGGCATGACGCCAGATCAATCGAGCATCGGGAAAGCGGTCCGTCAAGGTCCGACGCAAATCGCTCACGCGGGCGTCGGTGGGCAGTTCAACTTGGACGCTTTCGCCGCCCGCGAATTGTTTGGCGGCGGCGAACAATTTGATTTCAACTTTCACGTGACGATCAACTCCTCGCTCCGGGCGGAAAGCAGCGACTCGAGTTCAGGCATGAGGCCATACGATAACGCGAGCATTTTAATGGGATGAATGGTCGGCTTGGTAACCCCTTGCTCCATTTGTATCTTACACGCGCTGCACTCGGTGGCGCCGGCCTGAATGGCCGGATCGCGCAGCGCAGAGATCAGGCCCCACCCGACGCGCAAACTACTGCGGTAGCTCTCGCGCTTGAGTCCGTAAATTCCCGCCATGCCCGAGCAGCCTTTCTCGATGCGCCGCACCAGCAATCCGGGAATCAGCCGCAAAAGTTGCTCGCCGGGCGAACCGACCTCTAAAGCCCGCAAATGGCAAGGAAGATGATAACCCACAGAGGCGTTGATCGGCTTCAGGTCCAATTCCAGTTGTCCGACCTGATGCAGACGAAACAGGTACGAGCAGGCCTCGCTGGTGTTTTGCGCCACCAACCGGGCATCCTCGTCGTCGAGCAAATGGGGATACTCGCGCATCAGCGCCAGCGCCGCCGAAGGCTCGGTTGTAACAACGTGATACCCATTTCGGACGGCCTCGGCCAAGATCGCGACATTCTTGGCGGCGATAGCCGTCGCCCGCTCCAGGTCGCCCACGGAGATACTGGCCATCGCCGAAGGAAGCTGCTCGGGATGCACGTACACCACGGAGCCATTATGTTGAAGCACCGCGACCAGCGCCTCCGCCAGTTGGGTATCGTGCCAGTTCGCGTAGACGTCGACAAAATAAAACACCTTGGCGCCGCCGTTGCGCGACGGCCGCGTTAAACGCAAGCGCTGCGCCTTGCGCAGAAAGCTTCGTGAAGCAAACCGGGGCAACTTTCGACCTTGGGCCACGCCGACCATCTTTTCGAGAATCCATCGCATGCGGCGACTCCCGATGGCCCAGTTCGCCAGGGTGCTAAACTTCGCGCCAAGCGCCGAGAGCTTTTCCAACCGCGTGAGATACCAATCGGTCGAGCGCAAGCCATTGGTGGCCACGTACTGGCCCTTACACTCGGCCATGAGCTTGGGAATGTCCACATTGGCAGGACATTCCAAACGGCATTGATGGCAGTGCACGCACAAGTCTGCGATGCCTTTGACCGCGTCGGTCGCCAGAAGTTGCGGATCGAGCCGTCCGGTCATCACGGCGCGCATCAGGTTCGCCTTGGCCCGCGGCGAAGCCTCCTCAGAGGGCGCCAAGCGAAAGATCGGGCACATGCGCTCATCGGGCGCTTGGGTGCGGCAACGGCCGCAACCGTTGCACGCCCGCGCCGCTAGCGCGACCTGCTGAGGCGACCAACTCAATTGGAGCGGAAACGGTCCAGCGATCGTTTCCGGCGCGGGCGTTTCCAGCGCGTCGCCCGCGGTTGCCACGGTGGCCAACTCCACGGGACGAAGATTCTTGATCAGCGGCTGGGCAACCTCGGCCACCACCTTGCCGGGATTGAGGATGTTCTGAGGATCGAAAATCCGTTTGACCTCGCGAAACACATCGTAAAGCGGACCATATTGTTGGCGCACGAACCAGGTGCGGCTCAAGCCGTCGCCGTGCTCGCCGCTAATCGTGCCTTTGACGTGCATTACTTCGCGGTAAAGGTCCGCGGCCAAGTCTTGCATTTTGCGCACGTCATCGGGATTAGCCAAGTCGAGGAACGGCCGGATGTGCAATTGCCCGTGGCCCACATGCCCAAACAACGACGCCGTCACCTGGTGCGTCTTGAGCACGTTTTGCAGCCGCACCAGAAAGTCGGGAAGCGATTCGGGCGGGACGGCAATATCTTCGACGAACGGTAACGGCCGTGACGAGCCTTTCATGCGGTAGAGCGTGGGAACGACCCGGTTGGTCAAGCGTTGGTAGAACGCGAACTCATCCCGCTCCAAAGTCATGCGTGCGTCGAATGCCATCCGCCGACGCCGCACCTTTTCCACCACCCGTTGTAGCCGCTCTCGCACTTCCTGCTGCTGGTCGCCTTGTTGTTCAACCAATAACATCGCTTCCGCGTCGCGCGGCAACGACACGGCGTACCGGGGGTCGGTTTCGCGGGCAATGGCCAGAATTCGCCGATCAAGCAAGTCGCACGCCACCACCCCGAGTTGCCGGATGAGCAACGCCGCCCGAAATGCGTTCTCCAGTCGCTCAAAAAACAGCATGGCCGCGCCCCGAAACCGGGGAACCGGCACCGTGCGAAGAACCGCTTCGGTCATCAACGCCAAGGCTCCCTCGGAGCCAACCAGCACTTGCGCCAATTCAAGTTGTTTGCCCCGCAGCACGTCTTGCAAGTGAAAACCACTTCGATTGACAAGACTTTGCGGTTGATTGTCGGCAATGAGCTTTTCCTCGCGACGAAGTAAATCGGCCAGGCGCCGCACCAGCGCGTCCCGCCGCAAGACGGGTTGCAACGCCGGATCAACCGACTCGGTCGGATCGATGAAGCTTTCGGGTACGTCATGCACGCCTGCCTCAACCGTCGCGCCGTCGGCCAAAACAACCTGCATCGAAACCACGTGCCGCCGAGCGGAGCCATACGCCAGCCAATGGCTTCCCGCGCCATCCAACGATAACACGCTTCCCAGGGTGGTGACGCTTGCCGTCGCGGGATCAGGCCCGAATTGGCGCCCGCGGGTCGCCAGGTACCGGTTAAGTTCTTCCAAGACAACGCCCGGCTGCACGCGTACCGTTTCGGCGTCGACGCTCAGAATGCGATTCATAAAGTGGGCGAAATCGACAATCAACCCAGGCCCGAGCGATTCGCCCGCCAGTCCCGATCCTGCTCCGCGCGCATGGAGCGGAATGTTGTTCTCGGCGGCATACTCAACGCACCGGGCCACGTCCTTGGCGTGCCGAGGACGAACAATTCCCAACGGACGCACCTCGTAGATGCTGGCGTCGCTGGCGTAGAGCTGCACGTGGGCATCGTCGCAATGCACTTCGCCCGCCAGAAGACCGCGGAGATCGGCCTGGATCCGTTCTCGTTCTTGATCCATGGTAGGGCGAGCGAGGATTAACCCGAATAGCGAGGGAAGGCGTGCGGGAGTGGAGCCGTGTAATTATACCAAGGGGTTGGTCCTCGGGCGCGGCCGGGTGAACCAAGGAACCGCGGACGTCCAGCGAGAACCGGGCGCCGCGCCCGGTTTCGTCACACCTTGCGCCGGGTGCAGCGAATTCCCAATCGCGGCAGGTGGGCGTGCGCGCCTCCGGACCGCCTTCGCTTATGCGCCTTGCCCGTCTTTGCCCGCGAGCGTTCCTGCCGCGGGTGGGCCTTTCGGCAGGCGGGCTTGTTGCTGGCGGTGCCGCTCGTGCGTTTCCAAGCTAAACGCTTCGTGCTGCCCCAAATTCGGAGTGCCTCGGTACTGCGCATGGCAGCGATAGCACTGAAGCATGTCGCCCATCACCAAATAGAGGACGACATCGACCAGGGCCGTGGTAAATAGAATGGCGAAGGTTCCGTACCAGTTGTGGAAATACCAAGGTATGCAACTTGCGGCCAAACCGACCACGACGATCGTGACTCCCACGTGCTGTGGGAAATCCTTCCGCAGGAACAATTCCTCGCTAGGGCAGACAACGCAGCGCGTCATTCCCGCCGATTGAACGGCGCCCGTGGGGATCGCCTTTTCGCCCCCACAATGAAGGCAAGTGAGGTGCGAGGATTGTTCGTCGAATTCGGTTCGGGTGGCGCGTCCACAATGGGGACAGTCGTAGGTAACGTTCATCGCAACAAGAGAGCCATCGACGTCAAGCGGAGACAAACCAGCAATTATAGCGGGTAGGCGGCGTCGGCGGAAAGGAGCTGAGAGGTTAGTTCGCCAATGAATGCCAGAATGACCGCGGCATACAGGATCCCCGTCGCGCTTTGGGTGTTGGGAATCTTGAGCGTTTGCCAAGTCAGCCACGCCAGCGCCAGAGTCAACACCAGGCCTGCTCCCCAACGGAGCAAAACCATAAGCCACCATGCGACCGCTTTTTCGGCGCCGCTAGTTTCCAATCCCAATCCAATTCCGGCGACAATTGCGCGTAAGACAATGGCAGCCGCCATGAGTAGCACCAACCGACGCAGCGGCGCCAATTCCATGCCGGGATGATTCAGGTACCAGTGTCCGAGAAACATGGCGGTGATGATCGCGCCAAGCAACAGGCCGCTGGTGACGATATCGAGCAACATGAATGTCGCGAGAAGCGGCATTCCCCAAGTCATATTCGCCGTCCCCGCCGCGGCAATTAGTGACAGGCCCGCCACGCCCCACAGCGCCGCTCTTCCCAACTTGCGTTGTTCATAAAGCCACGCGATGGCCCCCAGATATGCGAAGACCGCCAGCGTCACGGAAAGGGCCGTCACCAGCAAGCGGGGTGACCAATCGCGAGGACGCGACCAAGAGATAAGGGCGGCCAGGGTATTAATTCCCATTACCACCCATAGATGAACGCGGAAGAATCCCGCGTTGACCCACCGGGGCGACGTTAAGCCCATCGCGGCCGCCACACCCAACGAGAGCCGAAAAATAAACTGCAGTAGGATTCGCCAAATGATTTCCATGAAACGTGAGAGGCATGCCCCGGGCCGTAGGAGAATGACGCAACCAACACCCAGTCTCTTTCTGGTAGTGTTCCGCTAATTCAGGGCCTGAAGTGTGACCTCAACGGTAACCTGGCGTTCCTGCTTTGTGCGGGCATTGCGTAAAAGGGTGACCTCGACCGTGTCGCCCACCTTGTAGTTATCGAGAGCCGCAAACAGTTCCTCCGAGTTCGCCGTCTTCTTTCCGTCCACCGCGACAATAACATCGCCGAGAACCAAGTCGCCGTCCTCGGTCAATTGCGTCGAGCGCATGCCGGCCTGTTCGGCGGCGCTACCCGGTTGCACCGTCCGAATGAGTACGCCCTCGACGCCAAGTTCGCGTAACGCCTGATCGGGGGCAATCGCCACGCCTAAACCCGCGCGGACAATCTTGCCGTCCCGCAGCAACTGCGGCACGATCCGGTTCACCGTATCCACGGGAATCGCGAAGCCAATGCCGGCGGAAGCGCCAGATGGGCTGTAAATGGCGGTGTTCACGCCAATCAGCCGCCCCGCGCTATCGAGCAACGGACCGCCCGAGTTCCCCGGATTCACCGCGGCGTCCGTCTGAATTACGCCATCGATCATCCGGCCGCTCCGGGCGCGGATTTCTCGTCCGAGTCCGCTCACCACGCCGGTCGTCAACGTTTGGTCGAGTCCAAAAGGATTGCCAATCGCGAACGCTTTTTGCCCCACCTGCAAGTCCTGCGACACGCCAAGCATGATGGGATGCAATCTGGCGGCGGGAGCGTTGATCCTGAGCACCGCCAAGTCCTTGTCAGGCGCGGCGCCGACAAGCGCCGCTTGCCAGACGGTCTGGTCGGGAAGCATGACCTTCGCCCGGCCAGCTTCCTCGAGCACGTGAAAATTGGTGACAATATGGCCTTTGTCGTCCCACACAAAACCGCTTCCCGTGCCTACAGGAATCTCGGTGGCGTTGAAATTGAAATAACCACTTTGAACCGTCGAGGTGGTGATGTAGACGACGGACTTCGACGCCTGCTGGAACAAGTGAATCGTCGCCTGCTCATCGGCGGCAAGTTCGCCCCGCGCCGTGATCGGACGCGGCTCCGCGTTGGAATCGTAAAGACTGCTCGAACCAAACCAGTTGCGCGCCAAAAGCGCAAAGGCCAGCAACAATAGGGCCAGGGGAATGAGCGGCAGACGTCGCCATAGCGAAGGCTGGCGTGAAGATTGTTTGTGTGGCTCCGGGGGATACGAAAGAGGATCCATAATGTCGCCGAGACTGCCAGGATGAAAACTCGCGGATTTTGGGATTGTATCACATGGAGCCGGCCCTTCGGCAGCGGCGTCTGCTTCGAGCAGGCGTCAGCGCGCTTTTTGATCCAATTTGGCAGCACGCGAATCAACCGGAAGGTCAAGCGCGGCGCCATGCGCTTCTCCCGCGCGCTCAAACCGATAGACGAGCACCAAGGTCACCAGCGCCAAAACGCCGTATCCCGGCCCTTCCAAGAGCGTCCACCACAAGGGCATTTTCGCCGTCGCATCGATCGCCACAAGCGCCGCCCCATGAACCAGGGCGGCGCCGACAAGAAACTTGATCAAGGGGCTGTAGCGGCCTACATCGAAGGAGACAAAAACGATCATGGCGCCATGCAACGCATACAGGAGTGAGGCGGAGCGCGTCAGGTAACTAACAATTGCCCCAGACGGCAATTCACCTAATCCGAGCGACTGGTGCACCGCCGCCATCCACGGCGTTGGAAGCACCACGGCCGCCAACGCGAGCAAATCGATGCTCCCGAGCAGCCGAAGACACCACTCCAATGCCGAGCGCCGTCGATGGTAACGAACCGTCGCCGTCCGCTGCGCGCCGGAAACGGAAACCGCAGGCGGTTCGGCATTCGACATTGTGGCAGGCGTCACGCGACTCTCCCAGGACCATGCGCCCGCGGCGCCTTCTCCGCCGTAAGCGGCCTTTCGTCCAATCTGCAAACCAGGGGCCAGACATGACTCCCTGCACGGATTCTCACGGCCCCTGGGAATGCCGTCAATTCCAGCGGAACCAAAGTAGGGCCAGGACAAACGACACGAGCGAGTAAAGTGTAACCACGCTCAGTTGGAGCCACAACGAAGCGAACGACGCGCCTTCCAGCATGATTGCGCGCAGGGCGTCAATCACCGGCGTCAGAGGCAAGTAACGGATGACCGGCTGGACGATCTCGGGAAACCGTTCGTACGAAAAGAAAATTCCCGACGCCATCCACATCGGCAACATCACGAGGTTCATCAATCCCGACACCGTTTCGAGCGTTCGGGCGCGACTGGCCACCAAAAGACCGATCCCCGCGAACTCAATGGTTCCCAGTAAGATCACTACGCCCAACGCCACATAACTGCCGTGGTTCACCACGCCGAAGAACAAACGCGCACAGATCACCAGGAACACGATCTCGGGAATCGTGAACAACAATCGGCTAGTCATCATCGCCACCAGAAAGTGGCTGCGCCGCATCGGCGTCGCGAGAAAACGCTTGAGGAGCCTGCGAATGCGCAGGTCGACGATCGCAAACCCCACGCCCCAAAGTCCGCCGCCCATGATCCCGACGCCCAGCAAGCCCGGCACCAAAAAATCAATGTAACGTCCGCCCGGTTCCGTCACGGGGTGCGTTTGAATTGCGAGAGCGTCCTTCCGGCCGGCGGCTCGTTGTAGTACGTCGTCGGCTGTGTTTCGGGCAAGTACGCCCGTAGGCTTACTGGGATCATAATAGTAGTGGAACGTGGCTTCATGGTTCTTCGAGGCAACGATCACAAGGTCCGCTTTGCCGACCCGTAGTTGCCGCCGCCAAGCGGTGGCGTCGGCGACGCGGGCGTGGAATCGCCCATCCGCTTGCAAGGCCGTTAGCACCTGCCGGGCTTGCGGACCTTCCTGAACCAAGACGGTGGTTTGCTCTACCGCGTTTCCGCGAAAGGCAATTCCCAGCGCCACCATCGTGAGGATGGGAAACCCGTAGACCCAGAAGATGGCGGCCGGTTCACGCATAAATTCACGCAGTCGAGCCAGCGTCAATTGCGCGAGCGGAAACCGAGTCATCCAGATTGCTAGAGAATGCCCCAAATTCATGGATTCTTCTCGCTCGCTTCCTCAAGAGATCGACCGGTGATGGTAACGAACACATCGTCCAGACTGGCGTGCCGAGTTGTCAGGCTCGCCATGCGCCATGCGCGTTGTTGCACTCGCTCCAGAAGCAGCGGAATGACAACGTGCGGCCGGGTAACCGAAAGTTGATAGCGTCCGTTCTCCCATCGAGCGCCTGTGACTTCGGGTAGTTGGCGCCACTCCTCCAGCGCCGGTTGGTTGCCGTTGGAAGGCTCCAGTGAGAACTCAATCACATGATCGCCGCCCAAGCCCGCGATCAGTCCCGCGGGCGAATCCATCGCAATGACCTGGCCGCGGTCGACGATCGCCACTCGGTCGCACAAACGCTCGGCTTCCTCCATATAGTGCGTGGTCAGCAGGACGGTTCGGCCCTGCTGGCGGCAATCGCCAATCACTTCCCACAACTCGCGTCGCGACTGCGGGTCCAATCCGGTCGTCGGTTCGTCCAGAAACAGCAAGCGTGGATCGCCTACCAGAGCGGTAGCGACCGCCAAACGTTGTTTTTGTCCGCCCGAAAGCGTCTTGACCCATGCACGGGCTTTCTCCTGAAGTGAAACGCGTTCCATCGCGGCGCGCGGTTCGATCCCGTGGCGATAGAAGCTACGGAACAGCGTGAGCGTCTCGATGACCGAGAGTTTTTCCGACAGTTGGGTCTCCTGCAGCGATACGCCGATTTGTTGGCGAATTTCGTTCGCCTGTTCGCTCCACCGCATGCCCAGGATCTCGACGGCGCCCTGGGTAGGCGCCAGCAGCCCTTCCAAGATTTCAATGGTCGTGGTCTTGCCCGCCCCATTCGGCCCCAGCACGCCAAAGCACTCGCCTTCCTCGACCATGAGGTTTACGCCGCGGACCGCCTCGACCGGGGGCTTGCCCGGATACGTTTTCACAAGGTTCGTACAACGAATTGCGTACGCCATGTCGATTGGCGACCTTCTTCAATCGTCAAGTGATTGGTGCTTAGGATATTCGCACGTTGTTACCAGCCCGACAAGGTGGGGCCAGGTGGTCGCGAATCCCGCCGCCGGACGAACGAACGATCCTGGGAATTCCAGGCGGGCGACAATCCGAACGAGGCTCACAACGACTTGGCGAATTGTTGGAGACGCGACGCGCCGCCGCCACGGCGGAAAGATCGCAACCTCTGCATGGTCCCCTCTCAACCGGGAAGATCGCGCGGTAGAATGCGGATGATGTTAGTTTTCACGTCGTCCCCGTTCCATTATCCGCCACCCTTCGCGCCCTACGAACTCTGATGAAAATTCTTCTTGCCGTAGATGGTTCGCCGTGCAGTGACGGCGCGGTCCGCGAAGTTAGCACTCGTCCCTGGCCAGCGGGAAGTGAAGTGCAGATTGTGACCGCAATCAATGCCCCTATTGTTCCCGATCCGTTCTTGATCGGCGTGATGGTCTACGAGGAAATGATGGAGCGTCAACGTCAGCAGGCGCCTTTGCTCTTGGAAAAAGCCGCCGAACAGGTCCGCCAAGCCAGTCACCTGACCGTCACCACCAAGGTGCTGCAAGGTTCGCCCAAGGATGAAATTGTCGAGGAAGCGGAGCGGTGGGGCGCCGATTTGATTGTCCTGGGCTCGCACGGTTACGGAACCGTAAAGCGTTTTGTTTTGGGATCGGTATCGCATGCCGTGGCCATGCACGCCCCTTGTTCCGTCGAAATCGTTCGCTGCCGCGAGGAGACCGCCGCAACGGAAAAACCAGAACCTGCCTGAGGTCATGCGAGGCGCCCTTCGAATGGGCTCCATTCAAGGGACGGGGCATTGGCGACCATTAGGTTTCTCGCACGCCTCCACCAGGCTTCTCGCTAACCATCCGACTTCAAAAAAATAACGCCAAGCGGAGGAAGCGTAAGATTGAGCGAATAGGGCCGTCCGTGAAAACCGATGGGAGCGGCCTCGACGCCGCCGAGATTGCCGTTGCCACTACCGCCATGTTCGCTCGCATCGCTATTAAGAATCTCACGCCAAAATCCGCCGCGCGGCGCGCCGATACGATAGTTGCGTCGCGGGGTTGGAGTAAAATTGCACACGACGAGGATCAGATCTTGGTTCGTCTGCGCTTTGCGCAAGAAACTCAGCACGCCCTGTTCTGAGTCGTTGGCATCGATCCATTCGAATCCCGCTGGGTCGCAATCCCATTCGTGCAAAGCCCGCTCGCCAACATAGAACCGGTTGAGCTTCGTCAGCCAACGCTCCAAGGCCGAGTGCTGTGGATGTTCCAGCAATTCCCATTGCAAGGTTCCGTCGTGCCGCCATTCATCGCGCTGCGCGAACTCGCCGCCCATGAACAGCAGTTTCTTGCCGGGCATTCCGAACATGTAACCGTAGAGCAGGCGCAGGTTGGCGAATTTCTGCCATTCGTCGCCGGGCATTTTTCCCAGCAGCGAGCCTTTTCCGTAGACCACTTCGTCATGTGACAGCGGCAGGACGAAGTTCTCGTTGAAGGCGTAGATCATGCGGAACGTTAGCTCGCCATGATGGTACTTGCGATAAACGGGGTCGTGGGCCATGTAACGCAACGTATCGTGCATCCACCCCATGTCCCACTTCATGCCAAATCCCAAACCGCCCACGTAGGTCGGGCGCGAAACGAGCGGCCAAGCCGTTGATTCCTCGGCAATGGTTTCCACATCGGGATGATGGCTAAAGATTTCTTCGTTCAACTTCTTCAGAAAGTCGATAGCGTCCAGGTTGTCTCGTCCACCATACTTGTTGGGAATCCATTCGCCCGCGCGGCGTGAATAATCCAAATAGAGCATGGAAGCGACGGCGTCGACCCGCAACCCGTCGACGTGATACTCCTCAAGCCAGTACAAAGCGTTACTGGTCAGAAAACTACGTACCTCGTTGCGGCCAAAGTTGAAAATGTAGCTGTTCCAATCGGGGTGGTACCCTTGTCGCGGGTCCTGGTGCTCGTAAAGGTGCGTGCCGTCGAAAAAGCCCAGCCCGTGCTCGTCGTTGGGAAAATGCGAGGGAACCCAATCGAGAATCACGCCGATGCCCTGCTGGTGCAGGTGATCGATCAGAAATTTGAAGTCCTGCGGCGTCCCATAACGACTGCTAGGCGCGAAAAAGCCCGTAGTTTGATAACCCCAGGAGCCAAAAAACGGATGCTCCATCACGGGCAGGAATTCAACGTGCGTAAAGCCGAGCCACTTCACGCGTTCGGCCAGTTGGTACGCCAACTCACGATAACTGAGCGACCGATAGTTTTCGTCTCGAACGCGTCGCCACGAACCAAGATGAACCTCGTAGATCGACATCGGTGAATGCAGGCCGTTGCGTTCACGGCGCATGTCCATCCAGCGGTCGTCGCTCCATTGGTACTCCAGGTCCCAAACGATCGATGCCGTCTTGGGCGCCACCTCGTGAAACACGCCGTAGGGATCGGACTTGTCGACCTGATAATGGCCGTCGCCCGAGACGATGTGATATTTGTATAGGGCGCCGCGGTGAACGCCGGGAATGAATCCTTCCCACACGCCCGAGTGTCCATGCACACGCAAGGGATGGCTCGTCCTATTCCAATCGTTGAAGGCGCCGATCACCGATACGGCACGGGCGCTTGGCGCCCAAACCGCGAAGTGGGTTCCGGGCCTCTCGTCGACGGTCATCGGATGCGCGCCGAGTTTTCGCCAAATGTCGAAATGGCTCCCCTGGTTAAACAGGTACGCGTCGTAGTCGGTCAACAACCCAACGCTATACAGCACCGGGTGGCGGTTCTTAGTCGGGGCGTCGTTCATTGCGAAGCACTTTCTGCTAAGTTCCTCTTCGTCGAGCCTCGTGATTACGCGCGGCCTACGAGTAATGACGTGGCGACCGCGCCGCTGGCCGGAAGAATAGACGAGGGATATCCCCGATATTTCAAGGCAACAGTTGCAAGGCGCCTTGCATGGGAATGCTGGCCCAATCAGGGCGGTTATTTAATTCATAGGCAAGCTCGTAAAGCGCTTTGTCCAGGACGTATGCGCCAAGAATAGTTTTTATCTCTTCGCGGCCCGCGGGCAAGAAATCACCGAACGACGCCTTCGCCAGGTAAGACTTGAGGTAAGCCGCTGTGGTCCAGACATACCAATAGGTCATCCAGTCGCCCGTGGGAATCGCCGCCTCGCGGAGTCCCGTCATGCCCGGGGCTTGGCGCAGCAAAGCCGCATGCGATGCGTAATGGAAGGAACGAACCATGCCCGCCACATCGCGCAGCGGGGACGCTTTGATCCGCCGCTCTCCGATGGGCCGTTCGGGTTCGCCCTCGAAATCGATAATCGCAAAATCTCGGCCCGTGAACAGCACTTGGCCCAAGTGCAAGTCGCCATGACAGCGAATTCTCTTCGCATGGATCTTATGATCCGCCAGACGTCGAAATTGCGCCAGGATTTTCGCTTCCGCCTCCAGGAGACGCTGGGCCTCGGGACGCGACGATTCGGGCATCTTGGGAATTTGCGCGCGGAGCAATTCGAGCGACTTTCGCGCCTTCGTGCGCATCGATTGATAGAGACTGCGCTGATACAGCTTATTGAACGGTTCGGGGGCAAAAGCGGGGTCGGCCTCGCCCGAGGCGAGCGCCAAATGCATTTCCGCCGTCCGCTGCCCCAACAATTCGGCGCTTTCCAGGTAATGGCCGATCATTTCCCGCGCCAACTCAGGCGGGTCGCGTTCGGCAAGATCGAGTAGAGAAATGTATTGCACCGTTTGGGGCGTTTGTTCCGGAGATTTATCCAAGAGTGAATTATCTTCCGCGATGAGCGTCCCATCGCCTGGGATATGGTTCTCAACCGCCCCATGTTCGTGGGAGGGGACGACGTCCACCGCCTCAGAAAGTGGCATCGCGTCGGAGGATACGGACCGTACGCGCTCGATGTATCGTCCTAACTCGTCGAGCGTGTAAACCCATGCGTCTCCCTGGTTGGGAACGAATTCGTGAAGAATGGCGACAGTCGTCGTCTCGCCGTTGCCCGTGACGTACTCCAGCGCGCCCGCAACATCGGGTGAATGCACCAACGGAGCGCGCTCCGTGAGAAACCGCCCCAATTCAAGGTCGGGATTTACGCCGGGGCTGACGCGACGGAACAATTTCAAGATGAACCGATTGTCAAAAATGGCCGACGTGTTGCTTTGTTCGCCGCCGTGGATTAACAGCGATAGGTGGTCGCGCCCGTTCGACTCGACCAATCTCCGGAACGTCCTTGTTTGCAGCGCGCGAATTTCGCCCTGTTGTCCACGAACGTTTCGGCGGCGCGCAATGCAATCCAGCAATGGCTGCCAGAACTCCTTTTCCCACATCGCTTCACATAAGAAGCCGCCTTCGCCATCGGCCAGCTCAACCCGCGCGATGCCGGCTTCGGGATGATCGGCCAACAGGTTGTCGGCCTGCGCGCCTTGGGCAAACATCGCTGGCGCGAGATAACGGTCAGGTTCGCCTTCGTTGTACTCGACGCGAACTAATAGCAAACGCATTGGCGCGGAAGTCGGCGGGGTGTCGAGCGGAAACCAATCCAAGAGTTCGACCGATTGGATTGTCTTCGCCTTGCCGGCGAACCATCGCCGCCGGCGCAGATACGGCGCCAGGGCGGCTTCCAGCTTGGATTTGCCGCGTCCTTGGAAGACGGCGTCCCAGTTGCCGTCGGCGTGGCATAAAGGCAGTGACGAGGGCGTCAGTTCGGCAGGCTGGGGATCGCGGCGTTGAATGCGGAACCAGCAAAAGCCGTGCGGCCCTAACGTAAGAAGGTACGGCAACTCGCCAATTGTGGGAAAGCGGCCTTGCCCAAATAACTCGGTCGGCGTTTGCCCGCGGAACCGTGACAGGTCCAATTCCGCGTACTGCGGAAACCGCGACAAGTTGGCCACCACCAGCAGCGTTTCATCTTCGAATTCCCGCAGGTACGCAAGCACCTTGGGGTTCTCGGGCTTAAGGAACTCAAAGCGGCCGCGCCCAAAAGCGCGATATTGTTTGCGCACGTTGATGATTCGGCGCATCCACCACAGTAAAGAATGAGGGCTGATTTGCTCCACCTCGACGTTCCGCAGCGTGTAGTGATACTCGGGGTCGATAATCACCGGCAGGAAGAGCCGTTGCGGATTCGCATGGGAGAATCCGGCGTTGCGATCGGAGTTCCACTGCATGGGCGTACGGACGCCGTCACGGTCACCCAAGTAAATGTTGTCGCCCATCGCAATCTCGTCGCCGTAGTACACAATCGGCGTGCCAGGGAGCGACAGGAGCAAGCCGTTCATCAACTCGATTTTGTCTCGATTGTTTTTCATGAGCGGCGCCAAACGGCGGCGGATCCCCAAATTGACCCGTGCCCGCACTTCCGCCGCATATGCGCGATACATGTAGTCGCGTTCTTCATCGGTGACCATTTCCAAGGTCAACTCGTCGTGATTGCGAAGGAAGATGGCCCACTGCGCGTTCTCGGGAAGCGCGGGAGTTTGGTCGAGAATGTCGATGATGGGGAATCGGTCTTCCCGCTCCACGGCCATGAACAACCGAGGCATCAAGGGAAAGTGAAAGTTCATATGGCATTCGTCGCCATCGCCAAAGTACGCGGCGGCGTCTTCGGGCCACTGATTCGCCTCGGCCAACAGCATGCGACCAGGAAACTTCTTGTCCACGTGAGCGCGCAGCTCTCGAAGGAATGCATGCGTCTCAGGCAGGTTCTCGCAGTTCGTGCCTTCGCGTTCATAGAGGTAGGGCACCGCGTCCAGACGCACGCCATCCACGCCCATCTCCATCCAGAAGTCGATCACCTTGAACATCGCCCGTCGGACGTCGGGGTGATCGAAATTGAGATCGGGCTGGTGATGATAAAAGCGATGCCAGAAGTACGCCTGGGCCACCGGGTCCCAGGTCCAATTGGACCCTTCGAAGTCCTGAAAAATAATGCGCGCGTCACGATAACGTTTTGGAGAGTCGCTCCAAACGTAGAAGTCGCGCCACTTGGTCCCAGGCTTGGCTCGCCGCGAACGCTGAAACCACGCATGCTGGTCCGACGTATGATTCATGACCAGTTCGGTGATGACCCGGAGGTCGCGGCGGTGAGCCTCTCGTAAAAGGTTCTTGAAGTCGCCCAGCGTGCCATAGCGTGGGTTGACGTTCGTATAGTCGGCAATGTCGTATCCGTCGTCGCGAAGAGGTGAAGGAAAGAACGGCAACAGCCAAATGGCCGTTACGCCCAGATCTTGGATGTAATCGAGCTTTTGGGTCAGACCGATAAAGTCGCCGACCCCGTCGCCGTTCCCGTCGCAGTAGGCGCGGACGTGGACCTGGTAAATCACAGCGTCTTTGAACCACAGCGCATCGGCCGTGGAAGGCGCTGCGGCCGGCGTGGTCATCACGTTCGCTTCTCGCTGCATGGTTTGACTTCTCCTCTGTCGCGCTCCAGCGCACGACGTAGATTTCCTATAGGTAGTACTCGAAGTCGCGTTCCGTGTGGACCCGTTGGCGAATGCGGAAGATATGCGCGGGACTTACCTGCGGGTCAAGCTCCACAAAGTTCGAGGGGCCATGCCACAAGTACCGGGCGTCGCTTAGCAAGTCGTGCAACTGATAAGGCCGTTCCTCGGGCAGGCCAAGTTGCGACAGCGGCAGTTCCACCCAGCCCGATTGCTTGTGCCGTGGGTCCAGATTTACAACCACCAGCAAGATCTCGTCCAGGTCCGCCGTCGCGCGGAGATAGGCCATCAATTCGTGGTTGTTCACCGGGCAGAACTCGAACCGCTCCATCGTTTGCAATGCGCGGTGTTCGCGCCGAATCCGATTCACGCGGGCAATAAAGCCCTGGAGGCTATCGGGACGATTCAGGTCGTGATAATGAACTTCGTACTTCTCGGAATTGAGATATTCCTCGCTCCCAGGTTCGCGCGGCGCGCTCCAGCAATGCTCGAACGGCGGTCCATAGACTCCGTAATTGGTGCTAAGCGTCGCCGCGAGCACCAAACGCGACATAAACACGGGCCGGCCCCCGACCTGGAGATGCTCAGTCAAAATGTCGGGCGTATTCGGCCAGAAGTTCGGCCGGAAAAACTCCCGCACATGGGTGCGATAAAGTTCGCTTACGTACTGTGTCAGTTCGTGCTTGGTGTTCCGCCACGTGAAATACGTGTACGACTGGGTGTAGCCCAGCTTCGCCAGGCGGTGCATTATTTTGGGCCGCGTGAAAGCTTCGGCCAGAAAGATGACGTCGGGCCAATCGCGCCGAACCTCGCCGATGACCCATTCCCAAAAGGGGAATGGCTTCGTATGTGGGTTATCTACGCGGAAGATGCGCACCCCCTGCTTAATCCAAAACACAAAGACACTCTTCAGTTCCTCCCACAACGCTCGCCAATCTTCCGTCTCGAAATCAAATGGGTAAATGTCCTGATACTTCTTCGGAGGGTTCTCGGCGTACTGAATCGTTCCGTCAGGACGCTTGCGGAACCATTCAGGATGCTCTTTCACATAGGGGTGGTCCGGCGAACATTGAAAGGCAATGTCCAATGCGATTTCCATCCCATGCTTTTGCGCGGCCGCCACCAGGTGACGAAAGTCTTCCAGCGTTCCCAATTGCGGATGCACCGACTTATGACCGCCTTCGCTGGCGCCAATACCCCACGGGCTGCCAACGTCTTGCGGATCGGCCGTTGTGGCGTTGTTGCGCCCTTTGCGGAACGCTCGGCCAATGGGGTGAATTGGGGGAAGGTACAGTACATCGAAACCCATTGAGGCCACATAGGGCAAACGCGCTTCGACGTCACGCAAGGCGCCATGACGGCCAGGCTCGGACGCCGCCGACCGCGGAAACAACTCGTACCAGGAACTAAATCGCGCCCGTTCTCGATCGACGACCACAGTTAACGGCCGGTCGTAGGTGGTCGCCAGGTGACGCGACGCCCAGCGGTGCATGCAGCGACCGAGGGTTTCATCATGACAAACCTGGTTGACCGGCTCGCCGGGCGCGGGATATCGCAGGCGATTGGCCCAATCACGCAGAAACGATTGATCGTCGCCTTCCGCCACCCGCGCGACTTCTTCGATGAGCAATGCTCCGAAAAGAAGATCAACCGCTACGTCCTGGTTCGCTTGGATGCGCTTGGCCAAATCGCGCCGCCACGAGGCAAATTGATCGACCCACCCTTGCACCGTGTATTGATACCGTCCTACCGACGCGACCGAAAACTCAGCGCGCCAGCGATCGTTCACTAGCGGCGCCATGAGCGTTTCGGTCCATTCCGAGTCGCCTTCGCGACGGTGGAGCAAAATGGCGGTCACGGCGTCATGGCCATCGGTAAAGACATCCGCCTCGACTATGACCTTTTCGCCCACCGACCGCTTGATAGCGAACCGCCCTCCGTCGATCTCAGGCGTAACGGCTTCGATGACGACGCGTCTCCTGCCGTCGTTGGTGGTCATCCTTTCTAAAACCTCCTCGCTTTTGGGGACGCGGAACGTCGGCAAGGTTGGGCGCACAACGTCATTGATGCGGAACCGGGCAGCGCGGTCGCATTCTGCCGGCAACGTGGCGGTTAACTCTCAGCATGAATGGACTCTTCGCGTGTAGCGATGCTGGCTTTAAGGTCCGCCCAGGTGCAGATTGCGTGCCAACTGGCCATATTTATGCCTTGCTGACCACTCTCCATTTCCGACGAAAAAACCCGCCAAGAAAGCGGATTGCTATAATGCGAAATTAGGTACTCTCTTCCGCCGAGGCGCCGCGAATCTTCCCAGCCGAAAGCCGTAGGATGTTGTTGGCGATGGCGCTCGTTTGCCGTCGATCGAGTGCGGTCCGGATTTCGAATCCCCGCCTGTTGCGGTTGCGTCACTACTGCTGCCGACGGGCCGGATCGTGGTCTACGACCCCTTGCTCAATCTGCCGCATCGTCCCTTTGACATGCGGGTTCTGCCGCGCTCGCTTCTGAGACAACGGTGGGAGAATTCCGATCATTGACCAATCCTCGCGTTTCGATTGGATCTTGGTTATTGTCTCCCCTGTCACGGTGCGGTGCCGCCGCGCATAATGCCGGCATGACTGGGACGCCTGTTGTTACGCCTCGTCCGCGGCGCAAACTTCTCAAGACGTTTTTTCGTCGCCCGCGCAATTTGGCCCCCTTTGCGCCGCCGATCCCGGCGGAGGAAGTTCTCGCCGCGCCACCCGACTTGGCCGAGGCGGCGCATTGGGGCGAAGTGGTGTTGTTGGAGGATTTGGTCGTGGCGTTGCACCGCGACGGCACCGCTTCGCGCCGGATGCACCTGATTACCGTACCGCACGGCGACCAGAATCTTTCCGAGTGGGACGAAAAAGGGGTCGTCTACGATCCGCGACGATGGAAGCCCACGGTCAAACAGGCCCAGGTGTATTTACCTGACGAAGCGGGCCGCTTTCTGCAGCCAGACGCGAAGCAAATTCCCAAACGCCAGCGCCGCAAGGCGCAAAAGCACATGGGGCAGATGACCATGCGCGATTGGGGACTGAAGCTCGTCTTCTCTCCACTGCGGCCGGGCGTAGCCGTCGAGTTCGATCATCAGATTGATCACTTTGTTCCGGACGAGGCCGGCCCCGTGGCGTGGGGCGATTTTGTATTGCGTTGGATGTGGCCATGCCGCCGGCGGCGCATCACCCTGGCCGTCGCCGAACCGTTCACCATGCGGGTTGAACTGCATCATTGCGACTGGCAGGCGCAGGAATGGCGGCAGGGACCATATCGCGTTTTGCAGTGGGACTTGCGCGATCTTGCCGGACTGGAGTCCGATGCCTGGACTCCGCCGCCTCGCGACTTTTGTCCTTGGATCGACTTCAGCACGCTGCACGATTGGGAGCCAGTCGCCCGGCACTACGCCAAGGACTTGCTTCCTGGCAAGAAGATTCCCAAGGCGATCACCGAGTTAGCGAGGCACTTGGGGCACGACACGCAGACCGCGCGCGACAAGGCCCTTGCCGTGTTCCAATACGCCGCACATGATGTGCGCTATGGGCGGCACCCCAGCGAATTGGAGACGCCTCGCATTCGCGACACCGTGCGAATGCTGGAGGACTTGCGGGGCGACTGCAAGGATAAGTCGTCGCTCATGGTCTCGCTGTTGGGAGAACTCGGCGTGCCCGCCCGCATCGCGATCTTACTAACCAACATGCATGGCCGGCGGGCGATGCTGCCCGGACGTCGCTTTGATCACGCGATCGTGATCGCCAAGGTGGACGAGCAGGACCTTTGGTTCGACCCGGCGGCGGGTCCCTATACGTTCGGCTATCTACCGCTGAACGATCAAGGCGTGCAGGCGTTACTGCTTGGCGAAAACCAGGCTCGCGGCGTATTCGCCGATAACGGTCAACCGCATTTGATTGAAATTCCCGTCGACCCGCCAGAACGGCAACTGGTCGAACGGGTTTGTACGGGCGAACTATCGACCGAAGGCCACTACGCGTATCGCGTGCGGGCCACAATCACCGGCGAACGCGCGGCGATGTACCGAACGTTGTTGCGCGATCGGCGCGCAGACCACCGCCAACGAGTCATCGCCCAGAGCGTCTCGGAGGAACGGCCCGGCGCCGTGGTTGATGAGATCGAAATTGGAGACCTCCTCGACTTGAACCGCGACGTTACCTACGGGTATCGCGTTCACCTGCAACGCTGGGGGCGGCGAGTTCAGGATCTGCTCTTGTTCCGCATCCCTTGGGCCGAGGCGTTTGAGTTTACGGGACCGATCAGCGCCGCGGCGCGAGACAACCCACTCCAAGCGCCGCCGGTCATGCGGCTCGTCGAGGAACATACAATCGCGCTTCCGCCGAGCTTTGTTGGCTATGCCTTGCCCTACGAGGCGCGCCAGCGTTGCGAATGGTTGGAGTACTCGCTCTCGATCATCTGCGAGAATGGCCGTTTGTTGTGCCGTCGCTGTATGGACAGCCGTGGCGGCGTGGCCCCGGCCGAGCGTTTCCCCGAGTTGCGCGCCTTCTGGGAGGAATGCACGCGCGCCGACCACGCCGATGTGGTGCTGATGAAGGAGTGAAGGGCGCAGCGCTTGTCGCGGCGGGACGCTAAAACACATCCTCGTCCGCACCGAACCAGGCGCTGGCGTAGCCTTTGTAAAACACCGCCCCCAGGGCTTTCCACCGCCAGCGAGGTTTGTTCCAAACGCCGCGGCTCAGAATTACCTCCAAGTGCGATCGACTGCCGCGCCATGCCTGGAGCGCGTGCGCGGAGCTATCAACATTGGACGCGGCAATCTCAAACCCATAGCCTTCATAGCCGGCGATTTCCCGTGGCTTGTCCCACATAATGGGCCAAGTGGCTTTTTCATCGGGGCGGTACACCCCACCGGTCCAATGGGCCCCGTGCGACCAGTTGTGCAAATTGCCCGTGGTTTCATGAGGCCGGTTGTGAATCAAGTCGCGCACGTGCTCCAGCGCCACCACGGTCAACCGCGGCGATAGCGCCGCCTCGGGCAAGCGGTTCGCTCGGCGAAAGGCATTGATGAGATCCACCAGTCGCCAAACCTCTTCGGGCTGACGCCGGACCTCATCCGCGCTGCTCCAGCGAAGTAACGGAAACGTTCGCGTATCGCTCGCGACGGCCTCAACAACCGTGGGCGACGGCGTCGCGGCAAGGCACACGCTCAGCGTGGCTTTCCGGAGAAAGGTGCGACGAGACAAGTCGGTACGATCCATAAGCTCGACTGACGAATCGAGTGACCATTGGCTTGGCGACGCCCCACGCGCGTCAACTGCCGCCAACGAAGGAAGAATCGCGTAACCTCGCTACTGCGTCAAGTGGTGCAAAAATATACCGGCGGCCACCGACACATTTAGGGAATCAACGCCCCGGCGCATGGGAATGGTGGTCTTGCGTTCGCAGGCCGCGATCCACTCGCGCGGCAACCCTTCACCTTCGCTCCCCAGCACCAAGGCCCACCGCCGGGGCGGTTCAACGACCGCTAATGGCTCAGCGTCGTCGCCTAGCACGGTGGCGAAGGTGGTAATGCTCCACTGCTCGCGCAGGCGGCGCATGTCGTCCAGCAAATCGTTCGATTCGATGATGGGTAATTTGAACGCAGTCCCCATCGAGACTCGCAACACGCGCCGCGAAAACGGGTCGATCGCCGTATTGGAGATCAAGAGCGCTTCAACGCCAAAGGCCGAAGCGCTACGGATGATTCCCCCCAGATTCTCCGCGTCGTTCGGCAAAGGACACACAACCAATCGGCGCGCCGCCGTGAGCGGTTGCACACAGTCTTCAATTCGCGCCGTTAATGCACGGCGACCACAGGCCATCACGCCGCGATGGAAATTGAAGCCGACGAGCCGACGGATCAAATCTTCGCTCAGAACGTATACCGGAACGTGCGAGGGAAGCGTCGGCGCGACGCGCTCCACGACCCGCTCGGCAAGCAATACCGAAACGGTTTCAAACTGGCTTTCCAGAAGTCGCCGCGCCAGCTTTTCCCCTTCGGCGACGAACAACCCGCTGGCCCGCGCATCGCGTGAATGGACCAAGTCGCGATACGGCGCCACTCGCGGATCGTCGAGCGCGGCGATGGACCAAATATTGGACATGGGAATAGTTCCGCTGGCCGTTGGCCTGCGGCGCCATCTTGGTGAATCAAGGTAAGTTGGCGTTGTTACGAGGACCGGCATTGGTCGCTTCGACGCCAACGGCGACATGGAGCAGACCCCGCGAGCGGCCCGAAACCGGGTCGTGCGTGGCCATGGCCGCCAGCAAGGTCGCTTCCGAAATCCAATACGGTTCGTACCAACGCCGGTCAGGATCAAAGATCAACACACGGCCATTCGCGGCATCGTAGGCGCCAAGAGGAGCGATGTGGCCCACTGCTCCTTCGGGATCACCCGTGGCGGCGCTTTGCAGATAGTTGACGAGAACCAAATCCCGCGAGGTTCGTTCGTTCTTTGCTAACAACTGTTGGAGTCTTACCTTGGCTTCGTCATCGTGCGCTGGAAAACGCATCAGTCGCACGCGAGCCGGCCCCAGGCGGTAAGCCGCAAGGGTTCGCTTTGTAAGATCCGCCAGTTCCTCGAGGGTAACGCCAACTCCATTGGGACCAACTTTGTCCTTCCACAAGCGATGATCGACCGCATCGAGTAGCGCGGCGGGCGTGATCAGTTCGTCGGCGGCCGCCAGTTCACGATCCGCCCGGAATGCATTAACCAACATTGCAAGGCTGGCCACGGAGCACGAGTGGTCATTCGACTGCCCCAAGTAATAGGGCGTCAGCGCCCAGTAATCGCGCGCTGGTTGCTCGCGCACATAGGTTTGGGCGTGGTACAACCGCACGGCCGCCGGCCCGTATTTGGGGCGAGGCGCGGGTTCCTGTCCTTCCGTGCGACAGGCGCCCATCGCGATCATCCCGAGCAGGACGATGGCGGCTCGATTCTTTGCCCTGACGTGCGTCCTAGCGACGTTCCATAGGCGCGGTGTCATTGCATAAATCGGTAGGGCTGCATACCATCGTCGTAGCCGCGACGCGCGGCGTTCCTCCCGCCGGCCGCTCTTCAAACATTCCCGCATGTTTTGGCTTCTCGCACAGAATGATTTCCCCGGTTTGGACGGTTTCTTAGGAACGCGCGGTTCATTGATGCTGGACGTGGTGTTTCTAGCGATGTTTGTGGTCGTTCCGCTGATGGTGGTGAATATCATCATGGCGAAGTATCGCGGCAAGTACACCGCTCACAAACGGATGCAGTTAACACTCGGCATCGTGCTGTTGGCGGCCGTAACGGCGTTTGAAATCGACGTGCGCTTGCACGGATGGCGCGAGCGCGCCGAGCCATCGCCCTATTATGCAAGCGGAGGCGTGGTCCGCATGCTCGTCATCCATCTGTTCTTTGCGATTCCCACGGTAATTATTTGGGCGTTCGTAATCTTCGACGCCCTACGCAAGTTCCCGCGTCCGCCGCAACCAAGCCTGTATAGCCGCCGCCATAAGTTTTGGGGATGGCTGGCGGCGGGTGAAATGACCATGACCGCTGTTACCGGCTGGGTCTTCTACTGGATGGCGTTTGTCGCGTAGAAGTTGGTGGTCATTCATGGTCGGCAAGGGGTCATGACGCGATGGGCGCCAATTCATCTGGTGGTCCGCAAGACCACCAAAACTCGCCTGCCAACCACCGAACGCCGTCGACCCATTTCACTTCATCGTGGACACGATGCGGTTGGCGGCGTTGAGCACCGCCAGGATCGTAGCCTCGACGGTATCGGTCGAGGCGCCGCGACCGCGGTACGTCTGGCCGTCGTGCTCCACTTCGAGCGTTACTTCGCCAATAGCGTCATGTCCGACCGTCGCGCTGCGAACGCGAAAGTCCTTGCACACCAGGTCGAGTCCCGTAATCTTCTTGGCCGCCAGGAAACCAGCGTCAATCGGGCCGTCGCCGTCGGTCAGCTCCTCGGAAAACTCCTTGTCGCCGCGGCGTAGCGTCAATCGCACCCTCGGCTTGCGCCCGGTTCCCGAAGACAGTTCGAACGAAACCAACGACCACTCCCGATCATCCTGGGTCGCCTGGTTGAGTTGTTGCTGGATGAGCACCGAAATATCGCCGTCGTATACTTCCTTTTTCTTGTCGGCCAGCAACTTAAACTCTTCAAAAACGCGTTGCAATTGCTCGCCCGTGAGTTGGTGCCCCAGGGCCTTGGCCCGATCGGCCAGCGCGGCGCGGCCACTGTGCTTGCCCAGCACCAGGTCGGTTTTGGAGTACCCCACGTCTTCGGGACGCATGATCTCGTAGGTGCGCGGCTCTTTGAGCATCCCGTCTTGATGGATGCCCGCCTCGTGAGCGAAGGCGTTGCGGCCCACGATGGCCTTGTTTCGTTGCACCGCCATGCCCGTGACGGACGAGAGCAACCCGCTGGTGGGCGCCAGCCGTTGCGTATTGATCCGCGTGTCGCAGTGGTAATAGTCCTGCCGGACCCGCATGGCCATCACCACTTCCTCCAGCGAGCAATTACCCGCGCGTTCGCCAATGCCGTTGACCGTGCATTCGATTTGCCCGGCGCCTTGTTCGACCGCCGCCAGGCTATTAGCAACCGCCAGCCCCAGATCGTTATGGCAGTGAATACTGATGGTGGCTTTCTCAATATTTGGCACGCGATCGCGGAGCGTGGCGATGACCTTGGCCATGTGGGCAGGCGTCGCGTAGCCGACGGTATCGGGAATGTTGACGGTGGTAGCGCCCGCCTCGATAGCCCGTTCGACGACCTGGCACAGGAAGTCCGGCTCGGTGCGAGCCGCGTCTTCGGGCGAGAATTCCACGTCGTCGCAATAACCCGCCGCGCGCCGCACGCCAGTTACCGCCCGCTCGATAATTTCGTCAGGCGTCATCTTCAATTTGAACTCGCGGTGAATGGCGCTAGTCGCCAAGAAGACGTGAATCCGCGGCTGGGCGGCGTGCTTGACCGCTTCCCAACAGCGGTCGATGTCGGCGTCGTTGCACCGGGCCAGCCCGCAAATGGTTGGACCGCGAAACGAGCTGGCGATCTCGCGCACCGATTCGAAGTCGCCAGGCGAGGCAATGGGGAAGCCCGCTTCGATAATATCCACGTTCAGCGCGACCAGCGCCTGCGCAATCTCCATCTTCTCCTGAAGATTCATGCTGCAACCCGGCGATTGCTCGCCGTCGCGCAAGGTCGTATCAAAAATCTTAATGATGCGGTTACCGTTCTGATTCATAATGCGGTGTTGGTTGAGTGTGGAAAAATTCGGTAGTCACGTTCCGCGCCGCCATCCCAGTGACCCGTGCATCGTCCCAGGAGGACAACGCAACGCCGGGCGACCGCGCTCGATACTGCCGGCCCCTGGCCGGCTCGGAAGCACGAGGCGGATTCTCGTTGGACCGCGCCACGCGCGCTGGCTACATTGAGTAAAGAACATGGAATTAACCGATCCACCCATAAAAAAACCCCGAAGCCGGAGCCTCGGGGTTTGTTCACTTGTACAGGCAAGGTGCTGACGCGACGAACCACCCCTACGGCTTAATAAGGGAAAGAAGCAGGAGGGGAAGTAGAAATGGCATGGCTTGGCGTATCAACACGATGAGCGCAAAAGTTCCAATAACTAAAGAATGTACTGCTGTATTTAGGTTCGGTCAAGCCGAGGAATTTTCGAAAGCGGCCTTAAATCAAGTGGTGTTCCTGCTCCACGCGAGTCGTTTCGTCTCCCGCTTTAGACTCGTTGCGTCCGTTGACTTCCATCAATCAAGTGGCGGCTTGAGGACCTAATCGTAACTCGACCAAGAACTCTTCCACTGCGTCGCGGTCACGAGTTTCTGGCAATGCGCTCTTCGCGAAAGCGTCGTTCATTACCCCCTCCAGGCGGAATAGCTCGCGCTGATGGAAATCCCAATCCAAGGGGTGGGGGGCGGCTTTCTCGGTCACCTTTTGCGAGATCAGCGCGTCGAGAAACGGCAAACGAAAGCTCTCGTTCAGGCGGCGGACGTTCGCTTCCACCTCGCCTGTTTGTAGCAAGTGGATGCCCGTCATCAGCACGCGGTAAGCGTACAACAACGTCTTGGCGGTCTTTGGCTCTTGTTTTTCCAGGAGTTTGCGCTGCGTGGCGTAGAAGCCACGATAGTGATGATAATGGAAGCGAGTCACGCACCGCTGCGCAAGCGGCCGTAGCCGCGCGAGAAAGTCCTCACCCTCGACCACCAGCGGCGAAAACACCTGTTCCAGAATGTAGCCGTTGTTCGTGACCAGCAGACGGAAATACTTGCGTACTTCGTGACTGACCAGGTCAATCTCCACCTCGCCGTCGAGGAAGGCGCGGTCGATGGTCTCATCCGGCGAGTCCAGCCCCACCGCCCGGCGCAGGGGCAGTTGATGACAGCCTCGCAGGTCTACATCGCTGTCGGGGGAGGGAAACCCGTACAGGTGCGCCCCGCTCACCGTCACAAACAACATCGGCAAATTCGCCTCGGCCACGATTCGCCGTAGGCGAGGAAAATCCAGATCCAACATAGATTACGGCCTCCACCATGCTTTAATGGCAAACCGCGACATTCCCGCACGCACGACATCCCAAAAGCGACATGGCGCCGTCGGGGTTCGCGTAGACCGGTGCGCTATTCAACTCTCGTTGATTATTCTAAAGACCATCTCAGGTCCGATTGACCCAACACCGCAAGGGATCGCCTTGCAATCCTCGCAGCAGATTGTCGGCGGCAATCTCGGCCATGCCGTCGCGGCTGGAAACGGTAGCGCTGCCAATGTGCGGCGCGATGATGCAGTTTGGCAAAGTGAGCAACGGATCATCAAGCGAAATCGGCTCTGGGTCCGTTACGTCCAGCCCGGCCGCGAAGATCTCGCCGTTCCGAAGCGCCTCGTACAGGTCCGACTGCACGTGCAACGGGCCGCGGGCTGTGTTGATGAAGACGGCCGTGTTCTTCATCTTGCGAAAGGCGCTGGCGTTGAACATGCCGCGGGTCGTATGGTTTAAGTCGGCGTGAACCGAGACGAAATCCGACTCCGCCAACAGTTCATCCAGTTCGACCCTCTGCGCATCCAGTTCTTTTTCGGCGGCTTCGTTGCGGCTTCGGTTGTGATACAGAACTCGCATATTCCAACCTCCACGGCAACGCCGGGCCATGGCCGTGCCGATGCGCCCCATGCCCACGATGCCGAGGGTGCGCTCACGCAGGTCCTGTCCAATATGCCCCAAAGGCTCCCAGGTTTTCCAGCGGCCGGCGCGGATGAAGTCCTGACCTTCCACGATGCGCCGGGCCGCCGAAATCAACAGCGCGAAGGCCAGATCCGCGGTAGCGTCGGTCAAAACGTCGGGCGTATTGCCGACCCGAACTCCGCGCCGCGTGGCCTCGGGTATGTCGATGTTGTTGTAACCGACCGCAAAATTGCTGATGACTTTCAGTTGAGGGCCAGCCGCATCGAGAAACTCGCCGTCCACCTTCTCGGTCAACAAGGTCAGCACACCGTCGCAGCCGCGCACCTTTTCCAATAGCACATCCCGCGGCGGTGGGAGCGGTTCGCTCCACACCTCGACTTGGCATGCTTGACGCACGCGGTCAAGTCCAGCGGCGGGAATCTCGCGAGTCACGAATACGCGAGGCTTGGCGTTGGCCATTGTTGCTTCTCACTTGCGTAGGCGGAATGAACAGGTCCGCCGCAAGATAGTAGCGACACACCAAGTTTGCAACGGGCGATTCCGCGATCACTCGCTCGGCGGAAGTCCCGCCACGTCACGCGGTCTGCACATCATCGCGGCCGGCGGTTATTTGCCCGTTAGCCTTTCCGGCTCATTGAGCACGAAGAAATGACCGTGGTCGGCCGTCACGATCACGGCGGTATCGGGCCAGGCATTGCGAGATTCCACCCATTCGACCACGGCCTGAAAGGCGTTATCGCCGCTAATCACTGCACCAATCGAGTTATCAAGATTGTTATCGTGATTCGCCCAGTCCACATCGCCTGGTTCGACCAACAACCAAAACCCTTCAGGATCCTTCTCCAGCACGGTCAGCGCCGCCCGGGCCATGTCGGCCAAGGTAGGATTCTCTTCGATGTCAGCCGGAAGATACTGCTCGGCCTTCTTGACGCCGGCCGCTGGATCATAGCGACCATCGGCGGTGCGGAACGGCAGGTGTCCGCCTTTCGCGCCGAAGAAGCCGAAAAGCCGCAGCCCTTGCTGGGTTGCCTGCCGCGCCGCATTATGAAGAACTTGCGCTCCGTTCTGGCCGGGAGTCCGCTGGGCGACCAAGTATCGGCCGCCGGTGGCCACGTTGACCCGGTTCAGATCTTCCTCCGCCAAGAAGCGATTTCCCGGCAGGTAGTTGGCTCCTTGGCGGGGTTCCTGCTGAGCCGTTTCACCCCAGCCGGCGCCGATCAAGACATCGACCCCGAGCGTGGGATTGTCGCGATGCGCGATGGACGGCAAGCCAAGCAAGTCGCGCGTCAGATCTTGGTAGTCGTTGCGCGTCACGTTGTTCGCGTAGGCGCAAGCCGGAGTGGCGTGGCTTATGGGAACGCTGGTCACAACTCCAATCGAGAACCCGCGCGTCGCCTGCAACTCGCGGGCGATGGGGACCACTTGCGAACCATCGTGCGCCACGTTGATGGCCGCGTTGTACGTCTTGATGCCGGCCGTCAACGAAGTGGCGGACGAGGCCGAATCGGTCACCGCATCCGGCCGGCGACGATTCCTTCCTAAAAGGTACTGCGGATCGGCGGGTGCGACCCACGGCGTAGCGCCGCCGAGGGTGGCGTCGTAGCCGCCGCCCAGACCGCGGCTCACGTCGGCCACCGTCTGCGCGTCCACATCGACTCCTTCCGAGTTGCTGTAAGGGCTGGTCACGAAAAACCCAAAATCCGTTTCAACGCCCTGGTAGTCCTGGAACAGCAACCCTGATCCGCGCCCCTCGCGGTAGACCTTGCCGCTTTGATAGTAAGCCGCCGCCGCCGTCGTTTGCCAATCCATGCCATCGAATACCACCAGGATGATGTACTTCTTGCCCGCGGCGAATGCCTGTTTCTGCAAGTCATAAATCGCGGTTTGGTCAAAGTACCGCGCCTCGGGGTTTAGCGTTCCGTCCGGTACGCGGCCATAAAGGCTCTTTAGCCGCTCTGCGTCGTGATAGTGGTTCGCCTTGCGCACTTCGTCTAGGGAAATCCCATAGGTGTACACGGGGATCAAGCGGCTGGAGTGATTCGTCCAACTGGAATACTGCTGCGTGTTGGCGCCCCAATGCCCCCAGTCGGCCCGGCCGGCTTGCACTGCTTGGGCCTGGAGTTGGCGAACATCGGGCCGATCCTGTTGCGCTTGCTCCTTCGCAGGTTCCTGGCGCGAGGGAGCCGACTCCTTTGCTGCTGACTGTTCCGAGGAATCGTTGGACGCCGGCGCCCCTGGCGACGTTTGCTTCGCTGTCAAGTCCCGTAGCGTGGTCGACGTTTCCGCCTCGATCGATCGCGTCGCGGCGTTTTTCGTCTTCGCTGGTGGTTGGCGACGTGGGGCCGCCTCGGAGGCACGCTGTGGATCGTAATCCGGATTTTCGGTGGGCATTTGCGCGTCGACGGCGTCGCGCCACTGATTCAGTTGCGCCAACAGTTCTCTGACTCTTGCCGGCTGTTCCGCGGCCAGATTGTGCTGTTCGCCCAGGTCGTTACGCAAATCGAATAGTTCGAGGCGACCCTCTTCCAAGTATTCAATCAACTTCCACTCGCCAGCGCGAACGGCGCTGTAAGGGCCATCGCCGCCGCGGTGATAGTGCGGGTAGTGCCAGTACAACGCGGGGCGATCAAGCGCCGCCTCGGGATCTTTCAAGACCGGTGTCAGGCTGACGCCATCAAGCGGTTGCAGCGAGTCCGGATTTTTCACGCCCGCCATTGCGGCAATGGTGGGTAGGAAATCCATGCTAATCACTGGCTCGTCGCAAACAGTGTCTTGCGCCACGCCGGGACCGCGCACAATCAGCGGTACGCGCACGCCCCCTTCGTAGGCCGAGCCTTTGCCGCGGCGCAGAGGCTCGTTCGAGGTAATGCCTGTCGGCCGGAGGTCGATGTGGCTCAAGCCGCCGTTGTCGCTGGTAAAGATCACCACCGTGCGTTCGCTGAGGCCAAGCTCATCGAGTTTCGTCAGGATGCGTCCGACGTTCTCGTCCAGGTTGTGCACCATAGCCGCGTATTGCGCGTTGCGGTGTTGGTGCGCCGGTTCAATTTTGTTGGCGTAGTGCGCGGTTAAGTCCGGCTTGCCTTGAATGGGCGTATGGACCGCATAGGCTGGCAAATACAAAAAGAACGGCTGGTCCCGCCAAGACTCAATGAGCTGAATTGCTTCGTCGGTCAACCGATCGGTCAGATATTCGCCGTGCTGGGCGTTCGGCAGGGAGAGTTGGTTGGGTAGAAAATAGCCCCCCGGCGGCGAACCTGCGCTTGTGCCAGCGACGTTCACGTCAAAGCCCTGATGCTGAGGATAATGCGATTCCGGCCCCAAGTGCCACTTGCCAACGTGGGCGGTCTTGTACCCTCGAGTCTGGAGCAACTCGGCAAATGTGACATGATCCAATTCGAGCCGTTTCGTCCACGCCGGGATGCGCAGCTTCGCGTGGGGGCGCTCATGACCGGGAATATAGTCGGTCACATGGAGCCGTGCCGGATACTTGCCGGTGAGCACCGCGGCCCGCGTGGGAGAACAAACCGTGCAGGCCGCGTAGGCGTTGGTGAACTTCATCCCTGCCCGCGCCAGCCGATCCAGGTGCGGCGTTTCGTGCAAATCGCCGCCGTAACACGCCAGATCCGTCCAGCCCAAGTCGTCGGCCAGCACGAGAATAAAATTCGGGCGATCCTCGGCGCTGGCTGGAAGCGTGCAAAGCCCCAAGAATAGACAAGCGAGCAGTCGTCGGCAAAACGTCATTATCATCATCGGAGTCAGAGTGATTCGTCGCGGTAACTCTTGTAAATACGGGCCTCGGATTTTACGTCGCCGCTTCGCGGCGCGGTCGGATTACGGCGATTTCCCAAGGGGGGTGCGGCCATCAAGGTAACGCCAGTTCTTGATGAACGAAATCAGGTCAGCCATGTCTTGCGGTGGGATGTTTTTCTCCAGTCCCTCGGGCATGAGCGATATGCCGTTGGATTGGAGTTCTTCGATCTCATCGCGCGCCAACGTGATCGTCTTGCCTTCGGGTTGCTTGAGCGTCACCGACGCGCCCGTTTCGCTGGCGAGAATACCGGTCAATATCTGCCCGTCAGCCGTCACCACGGAATAGCTGATAAAGTTAGCGTCGATGGCGCGGTTCGGTTGAAGCACGTCGGTCAGTATCTGCTCGGGTTGCTTGACGCGCGAATCGGAGATATCGGGCGCCACGTCCACGCCCACATCGCCAATCCGATGGCAATTCGCGCAGTTCTTGGTGAAGACTAATTTCCCGCGCTGGGGATCGGACGCGAGTTTCAAGGCGACTCGGTAATCTTCCAACACCTTTTTCCGGTCGGCGGGAATCGCGGCGGCCAGGATTTCCTTGGCCCGAGCAGCGATCGTAGGTTCGCGCGACTGAAACAATCGATTCATCCGCGCCTGGTCGATTTCCCCCGCCGAGATGTGTCCGGCAGCGATCTCGTCCAGAAGCACATGGGTGCGGTCCGCGCGAGCCAGCGCGCCATCGAGGAGCGCCGTCCGTAGAGTGGGCGTCTCGCGGCGAAAACGCTTGATCAGTTCGCGCCACGTTTCCAAGTCGCCGCTTCGCGTCAGGGCGGTCACCGCTCGTTGGCGCACCGCGAGCGACGGATCGCTCAAGGTAAGCGTCTTGAGAACGTCCCGCGAAGCGCCGGACCAGACGAGCAGGTCGATCGCCTCTCGACGTTGATCTTCCGCGGCGGCGGAATCCTGTGCTGTTTGCGAGGCGGCGGCGAATATCGCCTTCACGGCGTCTTGTGTTTCTGGCGGCGCCTGGTTCACGGTCGCGTCAAGCGGCTCGCCACGGCGGCTCATCGCGGCGGCAAGCGATTGCAGTACCACCCGCTGACACCGCCGCATCACCTCGGTCGAATCGAGCGAAGCAAGTGATTGGAGCAACGCCGTCCGTTGCGCCGGTGTACCGGTAGCCCCGGCCTGCGCCGCCGTCTCCGCGAGGAGCGACAACTGGCCCTCCAAGAGCGCTGCGGTCTGGTTTGACGTCTTGGCCAGCAATTGCGCGAGTGCTTCCGAGGCGCGGTCTTTGAAGGAAAGCATCACCGCCCGCCGCGTCCAAACATCCTCGGCGTCACGCAAGGCGATCTCGACCAGCGCGGTTAGAACATCATCGCCCGGCGCCAGACCGAGCGACAAGGCGGTTTGGAAGCGCACTCGGGGATCGTCGTCTCTGGCCAGAGCAATCACCCGCTCGCGGAGCGCCGGCGCGTCAGCAAAGCGCGACTCGGCCAGCCGCACCGCAATCTCCCGCACCCGCGCGTGTGGATCGTTCATGGCATGTAACAACAGGTCGTCCGAGGGCGATTCTCCATCGACGTTCAGCAAGTACAAGGCCCGCACTTGGGCCGCTGGCTGGGAGGACTGCTTGACGATTTTCTCCAGCGATTCCTCCGCGATTTCATCGCGACGATGCAACAGCAAACGAGCGGCCGTCTCGCGCTGCCAGACATTGGGGTGTTCGAGAAGTTGGGTCAGTTCGCCAATCGCTCGGTCGGCCAGATTCGTGGGATGCGGCGCCTGGGGCCCTCTCTCGGCGACGATGCGATAAATGCGGCCCCGGTCATCGCCATAGCGCAGGTCGGGACGACTCTTCAGTTCATCCGGCATGAACTGCGGGTGTTCGATGACCGCGCGGTACATGTCGACCACGTACAACGCGCCATCTGGGCCGACTTCCAGGTTGACCGGCCGAAACCAAGTGTCATACGACGCCAGAAACTCAACCCCTTCGCGACCGGGTTTGCTGGTAAACGTGGCGCCTAACGGGCGCACAATCTCGCGATGCACGAGGTTTCCGGTCGGATCACAGGTGAATCCGTTGCCACGGAATTCCTCGCCCAGCGCGTCGCCCCGGTACACACACACGCCGCAAGCCGCCGTAAACTGGCCGGCGTGCAGGTTCGACGTAGTCCACGCCTGGCTGATCGGAAAGACCCGCGAATGAATATCGGCCGCCGCCACGTCATGCGTGGCGGCGCTCACGCTGGCGGCCGGGTTGCGACGCAAATAATGATCTTCAATGACGATGTGCTTGAGCGGGTTGCGGTTGCTGCACACAAATCGCTCGCCAAAGTCGTCAAACGAATTCCCGAACTGCCCCATCCCGGTGATCGCCTCGAATTCCTGAGTGCGCGGGTCGAAGCGGAAATCCATACCGCTGATCGAGAGTGGCTTGTCGTCGGGCCGCCGCGCATCGACAATTGCCCCGCCCCGCAAACCGTTGGCGATGTAAATGTGGTTATCCAGGCCCAACCGAGGATGGTTGGCGCGGAGCTGGGGGTTCTCCTCCATGAAGCCCTGGTACCACGTTTCTGAATGGTCGGCTCGCAAGTCGCCGTCGGTATCCTCCATGTAAACAACCTTCCCTGCGAGCGTAACGAAAGCGCCCGTGACCGGCGGCGTGGACGCCGTGCTACTCGCTTGCTCCTTGGGCGAGCGATTCACGCTTTCGTTCCACGGTAGCACGCCGGTGGCAAACGCCAGTCCTTCGGCGAACGTGACTGCGGCTTCATATCGGCCGTCGCCGTCGCGGTCTTCGAGGATGCGAATGCGCGACAGTGGCGATTCGCCCGGCTTGGGGCCATGCGGGTAGTCGCGCATCTCGACGACCCACATTCGGCCGCGCTCGTCGAACCGCACCGCGACGGGATCGATCACCTGCGGCTCACAGGCGACCAACTCAACTTTCAGGCCCGGCGCGACGCGCAAGTATTGAATAGCCTCGTCCGCTGCGACAGGACTTTTGGGGGTCGGCTGGTCAGCGCACCAGACTTGCGAGACCATTGAGAACGATACAGCGAACCCAGCCAATAAGAATCGAAATCGCATGATGGAATAAGCTTGCCCGGAGTGTACGGAGTGGCCATCAACCGCGACTATTCTATTCGGAGACTACTCCCATGAGAACACGCCGCGGTGGGCCGTGCCCCGTCTGTAATCCTTGCCATGAAATATGGGGGAATATATGCTGCCGTAGGGGTGACTGAACCAGAATGCGCGGAGACGGGGTTTCGCCACGACTCCCCTCGCATTCACCACGACCAAGTGATCCCGGCTGCTGGCTTCGCTCACCCTCTATGCAATTTACCCGCTTCCTTGGCGACTCGCAGGAAAAAGTCACCTATGGCGCGAGTTCTGATTTTGATTGGTGTCGTGCTGGCGGTGGGGCTGGCGACGGGCGATAACACGCTTCGCGGCGACGACTCGCCTGCGGAATTTTTTCGCGGGATTAATTTAAACGGCGCCGCCACCAAAATCGATGGTCGCGTCTGGCTCGCCGGAATCGGAAGCCACATTGCCTCGTCCAATAGCGTCTTTGAAAACCAAAACATCGCGTTGGCGCCGCCGACCGATGAATCCCGCGCAAGGATGATCCGTTCGTCCATCTATGCTCCCGATGGGAAAAATCGGCTGGAGTTGCGCGATCTACCGGCCGGTCTCTACTCTGTGCTGTTGTACGTGTGGGAGGATAACAACTCGACGATCTATGATGTATTTGTCAACGGCCAGAAAGTCGTCGTTGGCCACACCAGCGGCGCCGCCGGCGCCTGGCATCGTCTGGGGCCGTGGACGACCCAAACGCGGGACGGGACGATAAGCATTACCAGCCAAGGCGGCCACGCCAATTGGTCGGGCGTCGAAATTTGGCGCGGCGCATATACCGGAGTTACGCGGGAACAAGAAGAGTTCTTTGAGCAAAAGATACGCCCGGTGTTGGTCAACACGTGCGGCGAGTGCCATAACGCCAAGAAGACCAACGGCGGATTGCGCGTCGATCGATTGGCATACTTGCTCCAAGGCGGTGACAACGGACCGGCGATTCGGACCGGGGCGCCGGACCAAAGCCTGTTGATGGACGCCGTTCGTCGCACCGAAGAAAAGACATCGGCCATGCCGCCCGAAGAACCGCTTGCCGATTCGGTGGTGGCCGATCTGGCGAAGTGGATCGAGATGGGCGCGCCGTGGCCAGACGCCTATCAGACGCACATCGTCACGCAACGAGAAAAGCCGAAGAGCGACCATTGGGCATTTCAACCGCTGCCGGCCGCTAAGGCGGACGGCAACGCACAAACCCTGGACAACTTTCTCACGGCGGAGCACCAGAAGCGCGGCCTGTCGCCTCTCGCAACCGCCGACCGACGAACCTTAATCCGTCGCGCGACCTATGATTTGACGGGCCTTCCGCCGTCGCCGGACGAAGTTGCGACGTTCGTGGCGGATGAGTCGCCTGACGCCTATGCACGACTCATTGACCGTCTGCTTGAAAGTCCTCGGTACGGCGAGAAGTGGGGCCGCCATTGGCTCGACCTCGTGCGCTATGCCGACACCGCGGGCGACAATTCCGATTATCCCGTCCCGCAAGCGCGGCGCTACCGCGACTACGTCATACGGTCGTTCAACGACGACAAGCCGTATGACCTTTTCCTCCAGGAACAAATCGCGGGCGACCTGATGCCCAGCGATTCGCCAGAGCAGCGCGACGCGCGGATCGTGGCTACCGGCTATATCGCTTTGAGCCGGCGGTTTGGCTCGGTCATCGAGAACTACCCGCAGCACCTAACCATTGAAGACACGATCGACAATCTCGGCCGCACCGCGTTGGGGCTGACGATGAGCTGCGCCCGCTGCCACGACCATAAATTCGACCCGCTCTCGCAAGAGGATTACTATGCGCTGTATGGCATGTTCGCCAGCACGCAGTATCCGTTTCCAGGAATAGAACTGGACAAAAAACCGCGAGACTTCGTGCCCATTGAGTCCCACGGAGAAGGCGAACTTGCCTATGCGGTCAAAGACGCCATTCCGGCAAACGGCCGTGTGCATATCAGCGGCAATCCCGAGAACCTCGGCGACGAAGTGCAGCGCGGTTTCCCCGCAATTCTGGGCGGGCAAATCCTGTCCGCGGACGAAGCAAAACAAAGCGGCCGGCTTCAACTGGGAAAATGGCTGACCGATCCACGGAACCCGCTTACGGCCCGGGTCATGGTCAACCGCGTCTGGCAGTATCACTTCGGCAAAGGGCTTGTACATACGCCAAGCGATTTCGGCGTTCGTGGAGCGTCGCCGACGCACCCCGAATTGCTCGACTGGCTGGCGCGGCGGTTCATCGCGTCAGGTTGGTCGATCAAAGCCATGCATCGGCTGATGATGGAAAGCGAGGCGTATCAACGGGCCTCGGCAATTGGAGCGAGCGATGTGACGCACAATCTTGAAGTCGATCCGAACAACGATTATCTGTGGCGGTTTGCGCGGCGAAGGATGACGGCCGAAGAAATTCGCGACACCCTGCTAGCCCATTCGGGCAAACTCGAGCTGACGCCACCGCAGGCCCCCCACCCGTTCCCGCCGGCAGACAAGTGGGGATATACGCAGCACCAACCGTTTAGCCAGTTCTACGATACGAACCACCGCAGCATCTACCTGATGATGCCGCGTTTGAAGCGTCATCCCTTCTTCGCCCTGTTCGACGGCCCTGACCAGAACACGACGACGCCCATCCGCACTGCCGCCTGCACATCGCTGCAAGCGCTGTTCATGCTCAATGATCCGTTCCTGCACGAGCAGGCGGATGGCTTAGCGGAGCGGGTGCTGCGTGAGCATGCTAGCGATGAAGAGCGTATCGATCTCGTGTTCGCTCTAACGATCGGCCGTCCGCCAAGTGAGCAGGAACGCGCCCAAAGTCTACGATTCTTCGCCCAGTACCGCGACGCATTTACCGCCAGCCAAAGCGGCGACGAGGCGTCACACGCCGCCTGGAGAAGTTATGTTCGGGCGATACTCCGAATGAATGAATTTCTATACATCGACTGATCCGAAAAACTCCGAACGGCGGCCTCGCCTTATATTGCCCAGGAGTTTCTCCAAGACGCCGTCCGTGACACAACCCAGAACCGCAGCCAACCTAACCATCGCACACGTCATGCCCGCCTCTCGCCTAACTCGCCGACAATCCTTGCGCTCCATGGTTTGTGGCTCAATGCTGTTGCCGGGCCTGCTCTCGGAGTTGCTGGCCGCCGAGCACGCGACGCACGATCCGCTGGCGCCCCGACCGCCGCACTTCTCCGGGAAGGCCAAGCGGGTGATCTTCCTCTTTGCCACTGGCGGCGTATCGCACATCGACACCTTTGACCCCAAGCCAGACTCCAGCGCCAAGCACAAAGGCAAGGCCGCTAAGGGATGCGTGTTCGATTATCGTCCTGATCCCAAGACGGGCATCGAGGTGAGCGATCTGTTCCCGCGACTGCGAGAGTCGATGGAAGAGATTTGCCTAATTCGCTCAATGAAGTCGGCGCACTTCGACCACTCCGAAGCGACGTTGGGCATACATACCGGTTCGGCTTCGTTCACCCGGCCGAGCATGGGGTCTTGGCTCAGCTATGGCCTGGGCACGACGAACCGCGAGTTGCCGTCGTTCATCGTGATTGCGCCCTCGCTACCTTACGGCGGAACCCAGGTTTACGCCAACGATTTCCTGCCCGCCTATCACCAGGGAACGCGCGTTGTGCCCGGCAAGACGCCCGTTGAGAACCTGACTCCACGCACGCCCCGACAGCGTTTACAAGAGTTGGAACTGGAATTGGCCGACGCCTTGAACCGCAACCATCTGGATGCGCGTCGTGATGATGGTGAGCTTGCGGCCCGCATTCGGTCGTTCGAGACCGCGTTCCGTATGCAGACGGCCGGCCCCGAAGCGTTTGACGTTTCTCAGGAAAGCGACGCAACGCTAAAGCTGTATGGCCTGGAAAAAGGCAAGACGGAAGGCTTTGGTTGGCAGTGTTTGGTGGCCCGGCGTCTGGTGGAACGGGGCGTGCGATTCATCGAATTGATTGACTCCGGCTCCAATAGCAATTGGGACTCGCACGGCAATATGAACGACCACCGCCGTTTGGCGGAGAACATCGATGGTCCCATCGCCGGCCTACTTGCCGATTTGAAGGCCCGCGGGATGCTCGATGAAACGCTGGTCGTATGGGCCACCGAGTTTGGCCGCACCGTCTGGCTGGAAGGCAAGGGCCGCGGCCACCACGGCGACTGTTTTTCGGTATGGCTGGCCGGAGGCGGAATTAAGGGTGGGCTGGTCTACGGCAAGACCGACGAGATAGGCGCCGAAATTGCCGAAAACAAGGTCGATGTGCACGATCTACACGCCACGATTTTGCACCAGATGGGCCTCGACCACACGCGCCTCACCTATCGTCACGCTGGTCGCGACTTCCGGTTAACCGACGTGCACGGGCGGGTGGTGAACGAGATCCTGGCGTAGCGCGGGAGCAGAGGGCAACGGCGTTGGGGCGGAATGTTAAAATGACGATCGCCGCCCGCGAATTACTTCCCCGCGGACAACGGAACCTCGTGATAGCTTAACGCCCACTCCCGCATATATCGGACCTGCGTCGGAGTGATGCGGTAAACGATCAAATCCGGGTTGTCGAGACTACCGAGGTACTGGCGCATCAGCGGGTTGGCGTCCCATATCTCTTGGAGTAGAACGCGGTCGGTCACCACGTTGGCGACACCGGTAAGGCGAACCTGGTTGTGATGGTCGTCCAGATAACAGAGTTCAACCTTGGGACTGGCTTCGATCTCGGCCGTCTTGTGGTAAAAGCGAAAGTTGGCCACGTACACCGTGAAGCCATCGGTTCGCACCGGCGAAACGGGTCGCAACCGCGGTTGATCGCCGTCGAGGGTCGCCAGATGCGGGAAGCGATCGGCCCGGATGACTTCCAGCGCTAGTTCCGAAACCTTCGCGGGATCGACTGGTTCGGGAGTAGGACGAGTCATGTTTTTTTCGCAGTAGTTGGGCCGACAAGCGTTCGCGGAACCGGTGTCGTCCTTGGTCCGTCTCTTGGCTCCTGTTCGGCTCGGAATGATTCTAGGATTGAGGCTACAACATTACCCTCTTGGTGAAAACTCCTGCTGGGCCCTATTCATGTCACGAACCTACCGCCTGGAGCGGACGCAATTTATTCCGCGACCGTTGGAGGATACTTTTTCGTTCTTTTCCGATGCGGGCAACCTGGAGCGGATTACGCCAGGGTTCCTCAAGTTTCAAATAGAAACGTCGTCGCCGATCGACATGCGCGCGGGCACGCTGATCGACTACCGCTTGCGGCTTTTGGGTGTTCCGCTGCGGTGGCGCACGCAGATTGTGGAGTTCGAGCGGCCAAGACGGTTTGTCGACGTGCAACTTCGCGGCCCTTACCGACTCTGGCGCCACACACACGAGTTTATCTCGGAAAGCGATGGCACGCGGATGTCCGATTGCGTCGATTACCAGTTGCCGTTCGGTCCGCTCGGAACTATCGTTCATGCCGTGTTCGTTCGACGCACGCTGGAAAAGATATTTGATTACCGCCGCCAGCGAATCGAGGAACTGCTCATTTGATAGTGCGGCAATTGACCCCGCACATGCCGCATTTTACATTGCAAAGCATCGCTTCGTTGCTTGTTTCCCTGGACCCAGGAGCGTATTCCGATGCGTAACCTACTCGTGGTGGGCGTGGCGTTCGTTCTTGCGGGACCGGCGCGGGCTGAAAACTGGCCCGCGTGGCGAGGCCCCGAGGGGACCGGGATCGCCCAAGAGACCAACGTCCCGCTGCGCTGGTCGGCGACCGAGAACGTCAAGTGGAAAGCCAAGTTGCCTGGCCCCGGCAATTCCACCCCCATTGTTTGGGAAAACCAAGTTTTTCTCACCTGCGCCGAAAACGGCGGAGCCCAGTGCGCCCTGATCTGCTTCGACCGCAATACCGGGAAAGAACTTTGGAAACGCACCGCCCCCGCGCCGGGCAAGCAACCGACGCATGGGACCAATCCTTTTTGTTCCTCTTCGCCGGTCACCGACGGTCAGGCCGTCTACGTGTGGCAGGATTCGGCGGGATTCTTTGCCTACGACCTGGATGGCAAAGAATTGTGGCGAAAGGATTTTGGCAAATTCGAGCATATTTGGGGGACCGCCTCCAGTCCGGTCTTGTACAAGGATTTGGTGATACTTTCGGCCGGCCCCGGTTTGAACACGTTCATCGTGGCCATGAACAAGGCGACCGGCGACGAGGTTTGGCGGATCACGCCGCCTGACGCCACGTCGAAGAAGGTGGAAGAATACCGCGGTTCGTGGAGCACCCCCGTGTTGTGGGAATCGAAGGGGGAAACACAACTAATCGTCAGCATGCCCCAAAGGCTCTATGCCCTGAATCCCGAAACCGGAAAAGTGATTTGGACATGCGAGGGGTTGGGCGCCCTTTGTTACACCTCGCCACTTGTAACCAAAGACTTGATTATCGCCATGTCTGGCTTCCACGGCCCCGCCTTGGCCGTGCGCACCGGCGGACAAGGCGATGTAACCGAGACGCATCGGCTTTGGATACACGAGACGAAAAATCAACTTCCCCAGCGGGTCGGCTCGGGCGTCATCGTAGGGGGCCACATTTACATTTTGAATGAGCCAGGTATTGCTTGGTGCCTGGACCTCAAAACGGGAGAAAAGCTCTGGGAGGAACGGCTGACGGGGCGGTCGTGGTGTTCGATGGTCTTCGCGGCTGGCCGCATTTACGCCACGACCGAGCACGGCGACACCGTGGTCATCGAGCCGAACCCCAACGAGTGCAAGGTGCTGGCCGAAAGTAAGGTTCCCGAGCTGACGCGCGCCTCGCTGGCGCTATCCGACGGCCAAGTCTTTCAACGCACCTACGAACATTTGTATTGTTTTGAATAAAAACCGGCGGCCCGCTGGGCGTAGCTCTCGGTTTTTTTCTGTTTCGAACGGGCATCGCCTTGAGTTCTTACTTTACGGCCTCTATTCCTATCCACGCGAAGTTTTCATCAATGGGTCTTTTCGACGGCAAAAAAGGGTTGATTCTGGGGGTGGCGAATGACCGCTCCATCGCTTGGGCGGTCGCTCAAGAGATTATGCGGCAGGGCGGCGAGTGCGGCTTTACTCACCTTCCCGATAAACCCGAAGATGATAAGCAAAAAAACCAACGGAGGGTCGCCAAGTGCCTGGAAGACGGAAAGCACGAGGCGAAGTTCCTGGTCCCGCTCAACGTTCAAAGCGATGAAAACATCGCGGCGGTCATGCAGCGGGCCAAGGAGGAGTTCGGGAAGATTGATTTCCTCCTTCACTCGATCGCCTATGCCGACTTAAACGACCTGAAACGCGACACCATCGCAACCAGCCGCGAAGGCTTCAAAATGGCGATGGATATTAGCGCCTACAGCCTGATCGCGGTGTGTAACGCCGCAAAGGACATTCTGAGCGAGCGCTCTTCGGTGCTCACCATGACGTATTTTGGCGGCGAGAAGTGCGTGCCAGGATACAACGTGATGGGAATTTGCAAAGCGGCGCTCGACGCGACGATGCGCTATATGGCCTTCGACCTTGGCCCCCGCGGCGTGCGCGTGAATGCTTTGAGCGCTGGCCCCCTGAAAACTCTGGCGGGCATGGGCGCGGGGGTGAACGACATGCTTCCGCTCTACGCGGCCATGGCGCCCCTGGGACGCAATATTACCCACGACGAAGCCGGCCGGGTTGGCGCGTTTCTTCTGTCCGACATGTCTGACGGCATTACCGCGGAGATCATGCACTTGGACGGCGGCTACAACGCAATGGGTTCACCCGGACGGTTGCTTGATCGCATCCGCGAAGCCAAGAGCGACGGCGCGTAGGAAAAGGGCGGGAGTCCGGGACCGAGTCGGCGACAACGCGGGAAAAATGGCGGGCGACCAACCGTCGCCGAATTGCATCGTTTTTCGCATACGAACCTGAGATGGTTTTCGTCGGCTCCGTTGATGGTACGCCCCATGTCGCCCCAGTACGATGGGCTGCCCCCGCAGCCTGATCCGCAGATGCTGTATAACCGCGCTCGCGAGGCGGGCGCGGAGAACCGGAAACTCCTGGTTTCGCTTTCGACCGGGAGCCTCGCGTTCTTGTTTGTTGGCCTCACCCAACAACCGGCGCAGGAGTTGACGGGATTCCAAAAAACCGTCATTTGCTTCGGCCTGCTGTGCTTTGCCCTGGCCGTGTTCAGTGGCGTCTTTGCTTTCCAGGTCGACGCTTGGCGGAACTACGCTTGGGCGCGAGAAATTCAATCCGAAAGCGACGACGAACGCGCGAAGTTCAAACAGGAACGGTACGTTTGGAAACGCTTGCTCAAACGGTGTGCGGCCGCGCTCTATGTTTTTTTCTTGCTCGGCATCGGCGCCGCGGCAGTATACGTCGCGGCGCGCGTGTTGTCGTAACGCCACCGGCAACCAACCCAGGGAAGCGAGTTAATTAAAGTGTCCTAGAGCAATGGAGTGGCGAGGATGGTTGTATCGGCTATAGAAGTTCCAAGTCGTCGGGGACCTTCTCGATCCTTCGTTTGAACTCATCGAGGGACTGTGTCAGGCGCCGGAAAGCGCCGCCGATACACGAAAATCGGCGCGCACCAGGACTCGGCACGCGAGAAGTATGCTGGCCAGGCACGCGCCGATTCAACCGGCCAACTCTGGGTTTCGGCGACACCATCGCCAGAAGCGCGCCATGACGCCGACGCGACGGGCGCGGATCGGTTCGCCTCGCAAGTACCTCCCCAAGTCTTCCGCCAATTCGCCCGCCGAGGCATAGCGGCGACTCGGCTCTTTTTGCATACACTTGAGGCAAATGGTCTCTAAGTCGCGCGGAAGATTCGGGTTTCGCGCGCGGGGCGCGACAGGCTCCATCTCTAGCACTTGTTTCAGTGTTTCCGAAGGGCTTGCCGCGCTAAAGGGAGGCGACGCCGTCAGTAACTCGTAGAGAATTGCCCCAATCGAATAGACGTCGGCCAGACGTGTTACGTCGGCGCCGCGGGCTTGCTCGGGCGGCATATAGCTGGGCGTGCCTACAATCGTTCCCGCGGTCGTAACTTGGGAATTGCCGCCGCCGATTCGCTTAGCGACGCCAAAGTCGGTAATCATCGGTTCGCCACGCGCATCCACCAATACGTTGGAGGGCTTCAGGTCTCGATGGATTACGCCCCGATCGTGCGCAAACTGGATCGTTTCCGCAATGGTCTTCGCAAGTTGCGCGGCGTGACGCGGATCGAGGGGCTGCCGATGAACCATATCGGAGAGGTTCCGCCCCTCGATGAACTCCATGGAGAAAAAGTGACGGCCCTCGATTTCGCCAATCTCGTACACGTTGACGATGTTCGGGTGCCGCAAGTTGGCGGCTGCTTCCGCCTCGGCGTAGAATCGCTCAACTTCCACCGCGTTGGCAAGGCGCCCCGAGAGAATCATCTTGAGCGCCACCACGCGGTTCAGCTTCCGCTGCCGAGCCTTATACACCACCCCCATGCCGCCTTGGGCGAGTTCTTGAAGGATCTCGTAATCTCCAAAGAACCGCCGCACGGGCGGTTGAGCCTGTCGCGGAGATTCCTCGCGTTCATGCGCGGAGCGGAACGCGGTTGGAATCTTCGTGTGCCCGTCGCCTGGCGACGGGCCGTGGTGCGTGAGATTGGCCGGCTGTTCGCGCGTGACGGCCAAACGCGGGTCTTGCGAGTGAGGCGCTTCCAACGTCTCAGCACTCCGATCGACCGTATCCTGACTGCGTGGGTTGTGGGGCGTTTCGCCAAAGGCGGCCGGACGAATGCCGGGTGAATCCAAGGGCATGCCAATTCGCTCCAGTCGATCGGCAACCTCAAAGAAAGCTTGCAATTCGTCGCAAAAGAGCGGGTGCTCGGCAAGAAATTTTTGACGGTCGACCGGTTGACCCGCGTCGCTGCGGTCAAGGAACTCGGCCAGCGCCTGGCACAGTTCATCGGACGGGAAGGGCGGCAACGCATTCACGGCAATTGGAAGGCAGAAGTCCCTACTCCTGGGAGCGCCGCGCCGCGCGCAATCGTCGCGCACCGGCAAGCAATCGCCGCGCGACCTCGGCCGGAGAGATATCCAAATGAGAGGCAATTTCGCTTAGCGGACGCCGTTCGAGAAAACGCATCTCAATGATCCTGCGCTCTGGCTCCCCGAGACGCGCGATAAGCGTCAGCCATCGTGCATCGTCGGCGAAGTCAGACATCTTGGCGCCACCGTTCTCAGGAAAAGTAGAGGGAGATTCCCTGACATTTATGATAACCCGAATCGGCGGGCAAAAGCGAATCGCTATGGGCTAAGCCGCACTGGGCGCGCATGCTTCGACATCGTCGCATGCCTCCTTGTTCGCCCAAAGTCGCGCCTCCCCGGCGCACAAAAAAAGCTCCCGTACGCTTGGAGTCCCAGGGGGGCAAAGGACACCGGCACGTAGTCGGGAGCGATTGGATTGACGACAACCACGCGCATCCATGCTTGCGGTCGTCGGCAAAGCGTTGCGGGTTGAAGGCGAGGGAGAACCGGCATCCGTGCCGATCCGCCGCCGCCTGGGTCTGCCGCATCCAGGATGATGCAGACCGGCCGCGCAACGCTTACGCGTTTATTGTTTTGGTGGGTCCGGCCCACGCATGCGTCACGTTCAACGGGCGGGAATGTATGGGAATCGCCGGGGCAGGTCAAGGTCGTTTTTTCCGGCCGGGCAGAAGTGGTTCGCGCCCTTTAGGCCAGACTTTCAAGATCACGCTTTGAGAATCGGTCCCGGGCATGGGGTACTCTGCCTCTTTCCGTAATTCCAATCCGTGTAGTAATCCAAGATGCCGCGCTGCGCCGCGCTCTTCGGTCCACTTCGGTCCTTTGACCAAGAGCAGCCGTCCGATGTGGTCCCAATGGCCGGCGAACCACCGCAGCATTTTCTCCATCGGCCCCACGGCGCGGGCCGTGACCACGTCGAAGGCCTGGTTAGCGAGCACTTCCTCGGCGCGTTGTGCGAACACCGGAATCGCCAACCCCGCCTCGGCGACAATCGCGCGCAACGCCTCGGCTTTCTTGCGCACCGAGTCGCAAAGCGTCACCTTGACCTCAGGACGCACGATCGCCACGATCACGCCGGGCACGCCTCCGCCAGAGCCAACGTCAAGCACGGTATCGCCGTCTTCCAACAATTTCGCTACTTGCACGCTATCGATCACATCACGACTGACAAATTTTTCGTAATCGGTATGCCGGGTCAAATTGAGTTTCTCATTCCAGTCCCACAACACGCGGCAATACCGATCCAGCAGCGCGACGCGCTCGGACGGGAGATCAATTTCGTAGCGACAAAGCGTGGCTGCCAGCGTTGCGGGTTCGGTTTGTTCCGACATCCGAGCGGTTCCTGCGTGATAAATTCTCGTTCCTCCTGTATTGTCACGCCGGCGGTCCGTCCGTCAACCGCGGCCCGTGGCCCCCTTTCTCCGCTGCTCTTGGTTCGATAAGTTGCCTTGGATCGGCGATGGTTGGTTGTAGATCGTGGCAGCGGTACGTTCTGACGGGGCATAATTCTCACGAATATGGATTCGTACGTCGTCCTTCCGATCCTGATCCTTCTGTTCGTGGCGGCGGCGGCGTGCGCAGTGTGGGCGTACTTTGGATGGGCCGGATACCTAGTACGAAATCATGCGGTGTTTTGCGCCGACATCGCCTGGGAAGACTGCGGTCCGACGCCCTTGGGCGAGAAACGCTATACCCCGCAAGGCCTTACTTGGGTGGAAGGGCGATTGATCTTTGCTAACTGCTGGCGGAATACGCGCTCGCGGGTGTACGAATTCGATCCGCAAACCATGGACTGCCTGCGCCATTTTGACATGCCCCCGGAAGCGGTCCACACCAGTGGCCTAGCTTGGGACGGGGCCTATTTATGGGCGGTCGATTACATCAGCAATCTAGGCTACTGCATCGACTTGGAAACGTCGCTCGCCCAGGGACAGGCGCGCGTCGTGGGCCAGTTCGATACCACGCTTCGCGGCACGAGCGCCTGCTGTTTGCTACCGTGGGAAGGGGAAACGGTTTTGGCGATCTCCGACTTTATGAACTCCCGACGGACGATCTTTGTCCGGCACGAGCAGGCGCTTCGCGCAGGCACGGCCAAGGAAGCCGTGACATTCGCCTATCGCAACGAAGGGTTTTCGCAGGGACTGGAGTACATTGAGGGCTTTCTATTTGAGTCGGAGAATAAACGAGGCTTCGATGCGATCAACCAGATCGACCTTGCGCGGTTGCGCACCACCCGCTCCTCGCGCGCGGCGACGGTGTGGCAATACGCAGCGCCCAACGGCGGAGTGGAAGACCTGGCGTGGGATGGGGCCCGACTTTGGACCAGCGACGAAGTAACCTTTCGCTTTTATCGCGGCAAACTGGTGCACGCCCTTGGCGATCCGACTTTCGACCTTGGCGAATCCGGCCGCTCCTGAGAGGTCGTAAATGTTTTGTTTTACCGTCGTAGCGGCGGCGCGAGCGCCGCCGCTACGGAAAGACTCCCAACCTCTGACGCCTGCTTGGCGTACCATTTCGGTGTACAATTGGCGCCACATGCCCCTTCGCGCCACCCAAGGGAGTCAACATGCGGGTGAACTACCAGTTTCTCGTCGTTACGGCATACGTGACTTTCGCGGCATGCGCGGAAGCACAGCTCAGCGCAAAAGACGCCGACCCCGCTTTACGCGAGCAGGCCGTCGTGACGCTGCGCAAGGCGGCCGAGTTCTACCGCGGGCAGGTCGCGTCGCACGGCGGCTACGTCTACCATTACACCCTTGATCTCCAGCGCCGATGGGGCGAAGGTGAAGCGACCCCAGACCAAATCTGGGTCCAACCGCCCGGTACGCCGGCCGTGGGAATGGCGTATCTCCAAGCGTACAAAGCGACCAGAGATCGCTACTACCTCGAAGCCGCGACCGAAGCGGCCGAGGCGCTTTTGCACGGACACTTGGCCTCGGGCGGTTGGACGAATGCCATCGACTTTGACCCGCGCGGCCAGCGCGCGGCGCTGTACCGCAACGGCCAGGGAAAGAGCAAGGGCAAAAACAACTCTACCCTCGATGACGGTATCTCGCAAAACGCCCTACGACTCCTGATGCGCGTGGACCAAGCGTACGGCTTCCAACGCGCGAACGTTCACCAGGCAACGCAAGTCGCCCTTAAGGCGCTACTTGCGGCCCAATTCCCCAATGGGGGCTTTCCGCAAATCTGGACGGGGCCGGTTTCGCAACAACCTGTTGTGAAGGCCAATTATCCGAACCATGACTGGCGGACCGAGGGCCGCATCAAGAATTACTGGGACATGTACACGCTTAACGACGGACTGGCCGGGACCGTGACCGACGTTTTGATCGAGGCCCACGCAATCTACGACGACCCAAAATACCGCGACGCTCTGACCCGTCTAGGCGACTTTCTGATTTTGGCGCAAATGCCCGATCCGCAACCCGCCTGGGCGCAACAATACAACTATCAGATGCAGCCGATCTGGGCTCGCCGTTTCGAGCCGGCCGCGATTACCGGCGGCGAGTCGCAAGACGTGCTAGCGACGCTCATCAAGATTTACCGGTACACGGGCGACGTTCGCTACTTGGAGCCGATCCCCCGCGCCATCGCGTATCTGCGAAGTTCGCAGTTACCCGACGGACGGCTGGCCCGGTTCTATGAACTCAAGACCAATAAGCCGCTTTACATGACCCGCCAAGGCGACATCTACACTCTCACCTACGACGACGCCAATTTACCCGATCATTACGGGTGGAAAGTCTCCTCGCAATTGGACTCCCTGGCGCGCGACTACCAGGCATGCTTGCGAGCCGAGGGCACGGCCAGCATCGACCAGGCCCGCGACCTGAAATCGTTTGAAAAGCAGGTGAGGCGAATTATCGATGCGTTGGACGAACATGGGCGGTGGGTAAGCGTCTCCGAAGGCGAATCGCAAACCGGCCAACTCAAGTTTCCACCCAACACGCCGTATCTCTCCAGCGCGGTATTCAACCGGAATGTCGCCGTGCTTAGCGAGTATGTCGCATTGACGCGATAGGCGGGAGCACACGCGGGTCGTTTCCCGAGAGACTTCACTCGTCGATCCTTTCACGTAAAATGACCGAGTCAACCGCCGTTTCCGGAAGATACTTGCTGGTCCAAGGAATGACGCTGGTGCGAATTCCCTTGGCTATCGCTTTCTCGGCGGTATTGTTGCAAACCCAGGCCCTGTATTCCGCCCCCAGCGTGCCTGTGATCTTGGCATGCAGCGTGTTGTTGGCGTGTTCCGAGGTCAGCGACTTTTTAGACGGCTTCCTTGCCCGACGCCTGGGGGTAGTCAGCGAGTGGGGGGCCATGTTGGACCCTTATTCCGATAGCGTCTCGCGGCTGATTGTCTACTGGTCCCTGGCCACTGCGGGGCTGGCGCTTGGGGTGGTTCCGCTGGTGATGGCGATTCGCGACGTGACGGTGGCTTACTGCCGCATCACCTGGGTGCGACGCGGCAAATCGGTTTCCGCCAAATGGAGCGGCAAGATTAAGGCCGTGGTGCAGGGCGTTGTCGCTTTTGCGCTGCTGTGGAACCCGCTGCTCGTCGAGATGATTGGCCGCGCCGTCGTCCCACTATCTTGGTTGGTGATTGCGGTAACGGTGTACTCGGCAATCGATTACCTCCGGCCCAAATGATGACGCGTCTGGCGCTCGCTTCCGTGGGGCAGGCCTCCAGCCTATCATCCTGGCAAGAGAGAATCATTGTCAGGATGGAACCGTTGTTCCAAAGTTTGAAGCGACGCTGGCCGCAAGCGATATCGCTTGCGGCCAGCGCCGCTTCACAATCCGTAGCGAGACAAAAAACCTTAAAGTCTGGGAAAACGGTAGAAGCTTGCCCTGCGGGAACAACCCTTGGCAGAAACGCTTGTACACCGATAATAGAGGGATGTTTACATTTCTCCATGCCGCCGATTTGCATCTTGATAGCCCCCTACGCGGGCTAGCCCGTTACGAAGGCGCTCCCGTCGAACAAATCCAACAGGCTTCGCGCCGTGCGTTGGAAAACCTGGTCCGCCGGGCGATCGACGAGGAAGCCAATTTCGTGCTCTTTGCCGGTGACGTCTACGACGGCGATTGGCCCGACCACAATACGGGATTGTTTTTTGTCAAACAGTTGCTGCATATGCGCGAGAAGCGGATTCGCTATTTCCTGATTACCGGCAACCACGACGCGGCCAACCGGATGACAAAATCCCTTGACCTTCCCCCGAACTACGATGGCTCGGTCCCCTTGCTTTCTCACCAGAAGGCCGAGACCCTGGTGCTGGACGATCTGGGCGTGGCCATTCACGGCCAGAGTTTCGCCAATCAGGCGGTGGCCGAAAACGTGATGCTCGAATATCCGCGGGCAAACGAGGGCTACTACAACATCGGCATGCTGCACACGTCGCTGGATGCAGAAAGCGGCGGCGAACACGCCCGATATGCCCCATGCAAAGTTTCGGACCTGGCGGACAAAGGTTACCAGTACTGGGCGCTAGGGCACATCCACAAACGGCATACTCGCCACGCCGCGGGGCAGGCGCCCATTGTCTATCCTGGCAATCTCCAAGGTCGACATATTCGCGAGGAAGGCGCCAAGGGGTGCATGGTCGTGCGAGTCGATGACCGGCAACGCACTACCACGGAGTTCGCGCCGCTCGATGTGTTTCGTTGGCGGCTCTGTACCGTCGAGGCCACAAACGCCGAGAACGGCGAGGAGGTGCTCGCACGGACCGGCGCCGCGCTCGCCGCCTGCATGGACGAGAGCGACGGTCTGCCGTTGGCGGTGCGAATCGAGATCGTCGGCGGATGTGCGGCGCACGGAGAAATGGCGGCCAACACCGACCGTTGGACCGGCGCCGTGCGCAACGTGGCCCTGCAGCAAACCGATGGCCGCGCATGGGTCGAAAAAATCAAGCTACGCACCACGCCGCCGCGTGACTTCGATCCGGCCTCCGATGGCCCGCTGGCCGAGATTCGCGAATATATCGAAGAGGTCAAGCACGATAACGAGCGTCTCGAAGCGCTCGCTGGCGTCCTGGCGGAGTTTTCCCGAAAGTTACCCGATGAGTTGAAGACCGCCGACGACGGCCTGGAGTGGAGCCAAGCCGAGCGTTTGCGTGGACTGTTGGATGAAGTTGAGCCGCTGCTACTCGGCCGGTTGATGCGCCGAGAAAGTGGAGAAGAGGGACGCTGACGGGCCACGGAAACAATTTCCGCCACCCCGATCATTCCACCCTGCTTGATTTGCATGCTTGCCGGCTCCCCTTTGAAACCGCGACGCTTTCATGAAAATTTTGCGATTTGATTTACTCGCCTTTGGGCCGTTTACGCGCCAAAGTTTGACTTTGGCGGACGGCGAAGAGGGGTTGCACATTGTTTACGGGCCGAACGAGGCCGGCAAGACTTCAACATTGCGGGCGTTGCGAAGCCTGTTGTATGGCTTCGACCCGCGAAGCCCGGACAGCTTCCTTCATCCCTACAAGGACCTCCGCGTTGGCGCCGTGCTCCGCGGACCAGACGGTGCGGAGTTGGAGTGCATTCGCCGCAAGGGAAATAAGAACACCCTGCGCGCCGGCGACGATGCCGAGATCGTCGACGAGGCCCGGCTCGCGCATTGGCTGGGCGGCGTGACCGCGGAAGGATTCTGCCAACAGTTCGGGATTGACCATGCGCAATTAGTCAGCGGAGGGAAAGAGATTGTCGCAGGCGGGGGCGAGATTGGCCAAATCCTGTTCGCGGCGGCTTCGGGTTTCGCCCAACTTCACGAGGTTCGCCGCGGTTTGGCCGCCGAGGCCGACGCCCTTTTCACGTCGCGGAGCACCGATAAGCCGATCAACAAGGCGCTTACCGCGCTCAAAGAGAATCGCCAAATCATCCAACAAGCACAGCTTCGTCCCGAAACCTGGGTCAATTGCCACGACCAACTGCAAGCCGACGAGCAGCGCGAGAAAGATCTGGAGTCGCAACAGCGCACGTTAGGCGCCGCGTTAGCGCGTCTTGAACGGATTGATCGGGCGTGTCCAGATATCAGCGACCACGAGCGCACGCTGCGCCAACTGGACGACCTGCGGGATACTCCAATCCTTGCTTCGGACTTTGGTGGGCGCCTTGCTCACGCGGAAAAGCAATGGCGCGAAGCCGAATTGCGCCAGCAGGAGGCCGTTCAATCCATCGCCGAGTGGACCAAGGAAATGGACGGGCTGGAGGTCTGCGAAGCGGTCATTGCCCGCACGGAGTTCATCGAACCCTTGAGCAAGTCCCTGGCTGTGCATCAGCAAGCCGAGGACGACAGTCAGCGAATTCTCGTACCCCAGCGTGAACAATTGCTGCGTGAGGCCAAGGAGATTTTGCACGACCTTGGGCGCGACGATTTGGACGTAGAAAACGCCGATGAATTGCGGTTGACTGCCGAAGAGCGGAAGCGCGTTCAACGACTGGGAGGCGAATACGCGAGCCTTACGGAACGACGGGAGTTATCGCAACAACGCGAGCGGAAGCTACAAGAGTCTCTGGCCGTCCTTGACGAGGAATTGCGGAATTTGCCCCCTAGCCGCGATACGGCGCCACTGCGACACACACTGGCCCGATTGCAAAAACAAGGGGGGCTTGCGACGCGGCTCGTCCAATTGGAAAAGGAGCTGAAGCGAGTCCAAAAACAGGCACAAATCGACCTCAAAAAGCTACCGCTTTGGGACCGCTCGTTGGAAGCCTTAGAGGCGATTCCTCTCCCGTCGCCGGAAACAATTTCGCAGTTCGAGCAACGGTTGGACGAAGCCCGCAACGAAGTCAAACGACTTGCGGAGCAGCTCGCGGATGCCCGCCGGCAACTGGAAGATACGGACGAAAAGCTGCGGCAACTCGGTTTGCAACAGGACGTGCCCACGGAGGAAGACCTTGCGGCCGCCCGCGCCCGGCGCGATGAAGGCTGGCGGCTCATTCGCGCCGCACTTCGGAGTGAAAAGGTCGAAGACGCAGCCTTGTACATCGCCGCATTCGCCGACGCCGAATCGCTGGAGGCGGCGTTCGAGAAAAGCGTTCAACAGGCGGACGAAGTGGCCGACCGGCTTCGTCGCGAGGCGGAACGTGTTGGAGTGAAGTCGCAGTTGATGGCCCAGCGAGCAAAGCAGGAGCAGCGCCTTGAGGATTTGACCGCGGAACTGGAAAGTGCGGATGGTCGCCAGAAACAATGTCGAGTCGAATGGACCCAGCAGTGGCAACCCGCGGGAATCGAGCCGCTATCGCCGCGTGAAATGCGAGCCTGGACCGCCCGGCATGGCGAGCTCGTTGCGGCGGTCGAAGCTATTCGTGAGCAGTCGGACGAGGCGAACAGCGTGCGGCTGCAAATCGAAAAGTACTGCGGCGAACTGCACGAATGCTTAGCCAAGCTCGACATCTTTCCCGAATGGACCAACTCACACTTGGATGATCTCGTGGCGATGTCCGAAGCCGTCCTGGAGGAAGCCGAGTTCAATGAGAACCAGCGCCGACAGTTGGACCGTGACGCCGCCCGGCAGCGACGCGAGTTCGAGACCGCTTCCGACGACGTGCGTCAAGCGCGCAGCGCGCTGCAACAATGGCGTGTCCACTGGACCGAGGCCACGCAACGCCTGCGACTTCGAGACGACTCGGACCCTAATGTCGCCAACGAAGTGCTGACTACGATCGAAAATCTGTTCGACAAAATTCACAAGGCCAAGGCCCTTACCGTGCGAATCGAAGCCATCGCCGTCAACGCCGAGCGGTTTGCGCACAACGTGAAAAATGTCTGCAACGGGGCCGCTCCGGACTTGGTCGGCTTGCCTTACGCGACCGCAACCACCGAATTGCATCAGCGACTGGAAAAGGCGAAGAAAGCGCGCGATCGCCTGGCGGATTTGCAAAAGCAGCAGGCAAGCGCTCAGAAACGTCTCGAGGCCTCCCAACAGCAACTTTTGACGGCGCAGGCAGAGTTAGATGCGCTTTGCAAAGAGGCAGGTTGTAAATCGCCTGGCGAATTGCGCACCATTGAGCGGCAAGCCCAGCAAAAGCGAGAACTGCAGCGCCGCCTGGAAGAAATCGAGGCGAGATTACACCGCGAAGCCGCAGGGAAAACTCTTGCCGATTTTGTGCAGGAAGCGCTCTCAGAAGACCCTGACCAACTTCCGACAACCATCGCGCGGCTTCGCCAGCAAATCCAAGACGGCGCCGACGAACTCCGGCGGACCCGAGATCGCATGATCCGCGAAAAATTGGAACTGGAAAACATGGATGGCAATGCCCGCGCGGCGGATGCGCAAGAAATGGCCGAACAACTTCTGGCTCAGCTTCGCGATGACGCCGAGCGGTACGTCCGTTTGCGGTTGGCGGCCGAGGTGCTGCACCATGCGATCCAGCGCTATCGAGAGAAGAACCAGGGACCCGTGCTGTCCCGCGCCAGTGAATTGTTCCAGGCCTTGACGCTCGGTTCCTTCCGCGGTTTGAAGGTCGATTACAACGAAGCCGGCCAACCGGTGCTGGTCGGACAACGGGACTCTGGCCAGTCCGTCCGGGTTGACGGCATGAGCGATGGTTCGTGCGACCAACTGTATCTGGCATTGCGGCTCGCCAGCCTAGAACACTACTTGGACGATCACCCCCCGCTTCCCTTCATTGTTGACGATATTTTGATCACGTTCGATGACGACCGCGCCGTGGCGGCGCTCCGCGCCCTTGGCGAGCTTAGCCGCCGCACCCAAGTGATATTCTTTACCCATCACCGGCGGCTGGTGGAGTTGGCCCGGAAGCATCTACCCAAACGCACGCTCTTTGTCCATCAGTTGCCAGGCCCCCTTGGACCTCCCGCCGCCGACGAATCGCAAGAAGAACCGCGCGAACGCACATTGTTCGCGTGAAGGTTCACCCCCCGCCGCCGAGTGTGCGGCAATTATTGCTGGCAACCGGACCATGAATTTCGATGAGCGACCAGCGTTAGCCAACGGATGCAACGGCCGTTAGACGTGGTGAAACGCGGGCGAGCGTTTCAGTAGGACGAGGTTGTCTCGGGTCGCGCCGTATGCTTCGGCGTGGCGGCAAAAATCCAATAGGGGAGTCCAGCGTAACTGGCAAGATGCAATCCGGCGCGGTGGCCCGGTGGCAGCGCGTCGTGGACCAGATGAAATAAGTCGGTGATGATCGAGTCGTTATCGCCATAGTACGAATGTCCCAGCAGGCTCGTATCGACCGCCGAAACGTCGATCGTGTCGATCCCCGGCGCCACCACGAGGTTCTCGCCCGATTCTCCCGCGCGAGGATAAGCGTGCAATTTGCGCGACGCCATGAGCGCTTGATCATTCGACGAGGCGTATAACGTCACGCGCGTCGCAATTCGGGCGACCGCCGGCGCCAGGTCGCGGCGAAAAACTTCAGCATCAATATCGGGCGCCGCCAACACCACTTGGTGGAACAGGGCGCCGGTTTGCTCCGTCTCGCGCGCGAAGTCTCGCAGTGCATTCGTCAACCCGCGGGCGCCCATGCTGTGGGCCACCAGATTGATCGTCTCGGCGCCGGAATGCTCACGAATCTGGGACAGGAACTGCTTCAGATGCGGCACGGTCCATTCCACGTTGTTTTCGTCGGCCGCATACTGCAGTAAGCCCCCGTGCGACGGCCAACTGTAGCAGATGGCCGGCCCCTTGAACTTGAGGTCATACGCCACCTGGGCCGTGCGCCGCACCGCGTTATCGAAAGCAACATTGTAACCGTGGACAAACACCAACACCTCGCGCCGTGCCGAGGCGGCAACCGTATCTTGGAGGCGACCGAAGAATTCATCGGCGGGAAACGCGCGAGCTTCAAGGATCGCGACATGCCGCTCAGGGTCTTCGCGAAACTCCAGCCGCAGGACCGAGGGCGATTCCAATTCGCCGGTCTGGTGGTCTTTCGGAATGCTGACGCGGCATATACCCACCTCCAGTTTGCCGCGTCCGTTGCCGTACTGTACGCGATCCTCACGCACCACATGCCGGGATTGAACGGCTTGCGTGTTGGCCGCCAGACTGAGCACCAGCCCCAAACAGGCGCCAGCCCCCCCGACCAATACCGCCATTCGAAACTGTGACCGCAGCACCAAACCGCCGGCGCCAATCAAGGTGGCCGCGAGAACAGCCACCACGCTCCGAAAGTGACGCACATGGTCATGAAGATCGGGCGACGCAGGCGGAATCCGTTCACGATCCGTGCCAAAAAACACTTCCACAACATGGTAATTGGGGTCTTGTGGTCCCGAGGCGGCGTTTGACGCGATTGGGGACGCCGCTTGTGAGTCCGGCGCGGTTGCACTTGGCGCCAACAGGACATCCGGGGGCGCAGCGGTAGGCGCCGGCATGGGGAATCCCGAGCCAACGGGTTCATTGCCCGGGATCGTTGTGACGGGAGCGGAAGGCAAACCGTAAGATTGAGCCGAATGGGTGGAACGGTGAGATGGCGGCGGCGTTTCAGGGGTTTCGATCGGCGACGCATCGACTGGCGACGCATCGACCGGCATTGCTGCCTTATTGGGATCGGTCGAGTCCGTCGTTAGGTGGGGACGAACAGTATCATTCGGGACGTGTTCGTTCTGCGCCGTCTGCGTGGCGCCATCGGACGCCTGCCTGGAGCATCCTGCCACAACCAGGATGGCCAGCACCACCCAGCCAACGAAGAATCGCCGTGTCATCCGTGACTCCCCCTTCGTTGTTCACTCGCCTTAAACGCAGCGCATGGGGCGCGTCGTCAAGCAATGAGTTGAAATCCTCCGGAAACCGCATCCCGCGGAGAGGTTACCAAATTCCCTCGGTGCGAGGGAATAGGTTTTAGGCGAAGACAAACACGAGGCAAAACGCGGACTTGATAACGCCGCGGAGCCTGCCCTCTGAGCTGTGGCCGGCTGCCATTGTTTTCTGCTTGAACGCCGAGCTAAGAATGCTAGGGCGTGGATTCGGGCTCGGTGGGTTGCTGGACAATCACCTCGCCTCCTTCGCGCACGAGCGGAGGAGCGGTATTGCCGATTAAGTCGTTATTGACCAAGCGTGTTTCGGAATAGCCTTCCGTGCGCACTTGCGCGGCCCCGTTGTTGCCGGCCAGGCAAGAGTCGATCACCACGCGCGAGGAACCGCCTACCGAAATACCGCTCCGCCCGTTGCCGCGACAATTCAGCCCGGTCAACACCACGTCGAACGCATTATCGTGGGCATTGACGCCATCGAGCTGAAATCCCTGGAATACCAAGCCGACCACGACCACATGCCGCACTTCGTACAAAGTCAACCCAACCGGGTGAAACGCGTACTCCAGTGCATAATCCATAGGGAGCAAGCCTTCTTCCGGGCGAAAGTAGATAGCGCCACGGTACAAGCACCATTCCAACGGCTGTAAGTCCGGCAGCGGGCCGCCTTCGACCACGGGGTGCTGCACCAGCGGCAACCCATCGCGATAAAGCTGCTGGAACGCCTTAAGTTCCGGCCAAAAGCGAAAAATGTGCTGCGTAAACGGCTCCCACGCAGTTTCGGGAATGGGCGCCGTTCCCGAAAACACCGCCCCGTTGCCTTCGATCACGAACGGCTTGTCGGGAAATCCGCTGTGACACCCGCCATGCAGCGTAACGCTCTCGAAGTACGGTTGCCCCGTATTAGCGATCACGATGCGGTCACCCTTGGAGGCGGCGCGCAAAGCTCGGGCGATCGTCCGACAGGGGCCGCTCCCGCCGACCGATTGCGGGCTGTCCCCGCTGTAACGATCGTCGCCAGCAACATTATCGACAAAAACGTCCCGTCCGAGCGCCGTCGTCGCCAGCGCGCAACACACCACCCACGTCAGAACCATTCGAACCATCGCGGAGCCTCCCAAGGTAAACACCCTCAAGTGTAGCACGAGAGGCCGCGCGTGCTTTCCTGAAGATTGCCGCCCAGCACGATGGCCGATTGCAGCATAACCGCGGAAGTATTCGGGGTAACTTGGCGGAACGAAAGTACGTCGGCGACGTTTTATTGACCCCGCGCGGGAACTGGCGCGTCACCAAGGTCGCACGGGAAATGGCAAGCCGGTTCTGCGTTGGCAAACGTTACTTCTCGCCGGGGGCCGGCCAATCGTACGTCTCTCGCAAAGCCAAATCGACAAGATGCGTCAATTCCCGAAAACCGACGGGCTTGGAAAGCACCGAGAATGCGTCGGCTTGCCGTGCTTGCTCGATAAGCAATTCGTTCAGCCCGGCGGAAATGAGAATACACGGCAAGGGTGCGTAGATTTGCTTGACGATCCGCAAGGTCTCCAGGCCCGTCAGTCGCGGCATGTGCATGTCCAGGAGGACGAGATGCACGTCTTGCGATTGCACCACGTCCAATGCTTCTTTACCGTCACCCGCCAACAGCGTGCGAAACCCGCGCGGTTCAAACACATTCTGCAACGTCTCGCGGAAGTCGCGATCGTCGTCGGTGATGAGCAAAGTTGGGGAAGTTGCGATCATGCGGACTCAGATGTTTTCAAGTCATTGCCGCGATTCCGCGCTGACAAACGCGGGCAACTACCGGATGCAGCGCGAAGTTGAGGCGGGCAAAAAGAGGAGGATTATTTTCGGTAGCAAAAGGTATTCCCAACTATCGAAAACGGCTCCTCTCATTGAATGTGGCACGCTAACTTGTTATCTCCCTTCCACTTCTATCAAAACACGCCGTTTGAGGAAAGTCAAGTTTTCTCGTCCGCAAGCAGATGCCCGCGTGCGGCGTCTACGCCAAATCGGCAGTAGTCCGGGCCAAAACGACGTGTCGCCACGGTTGTAATTGAATGTGCATCGAGACGATTCGTGGGTGGTTGTCGCCCGGCGCGGCAGTCTTATACTGTTGAGGGAAGGAAACTTAGCTTTCCCCTTGGTCCTGACTACCCTCTGAAAGACTGGTTGTGGACTCCGAGAAAACCTCCTTTTGGGGGCGTCACGAGTTTCTCATTCGGCGCCTCCACTCGCTCTCTGGTTTGATTCCCGTGGGAGCATACATGGTGGTCCATTTGATCACCAACGCATCGGTGCTAGACAGTCCCGGAAAGTTTCAAGCATCGGTATACATTATTCACTCGCTGGGCGCAGCGCTGCCGCTGATCGAGTGGGTCTTTATCTTTATCCCGATCATTTTTCATGGCGTGGTGGGGCTTTTTCTCATTGCCGAAATGGCGCCCAACAACGCCGCGTACAACTACAACGGCAATTTCCGCTACACGATGCAACGCATTACCGGCTTGATTGCCTTTGCGTTCATCGCTTGGCACATATTCCACATGCACGGATGGTTCCATGCCGAATGGTGGGCCGCCACCGTTTCGGGACCACTTGGGGGCGCTAATTTCCATCCTTACAACGCCGCCTCATCGGCGAGTGAGGCTATGCGGCATCCACTGGCGATTGTGATCTACGTGATTGGTGTGTTGGCGTGCGTGTACCACTTGGCAAACGGCATTTGGTCCATGGGCGTTACCTGGGGTTGGTGGACGACCCCCAGATCCATGCGAAGGGCAGTGGTTGGGTGCGCCGTGTTTGGCGTGCTGCTCGCCGTAGTCAGCATGGGGGCGGTTTGGGGGATGGTGACCGTCGACCTGGACGACGCCCGTGCCGTCGAGAATCGGATGCTCGAAGCGCGAATTGAGGACGGGATGATTACCGAGCACGAAGCCGAAGAGAAACGCGCCCCCCTAGCCCCACAGAATCGCGACCGCGCCGCGACCGAAGCCGAGCCAGCCGCGCAAGAGTTCTAGTTCCCTGAAAATCGGCGCCCGGCGGGCATGGCTCGCCGCGGCCCCACAAAGCAAGCCAGAACAACCGCGAGCAAGCGGACCTTTTTCTTTCAAGACCAGATCATGGCGAAGCAACGGGTAATGATTATCGGCGGCGGACTGGCGGGACTTTCGGCCGCCATGAAGTTAGCCGAATTGGGAATCGACGTCGACCTGATGAGCTTGACTCCCGTCAAGCGCTCGCACAGCGTGTGCGCTCAAGGCGGAATCAATAGCGTCAACGACCTGACGCGCCAGGCGGGTGACGACGAGTGGAAGCACTTCGACGATTCCGTCTACGGCGGTGACTTTCTCGCGCACCAGCCGCCGGTCAAGGAAATGTCGTACTGGGCGCCCAAGGTCATCGACCTCTTGGATCGATTGGGAGTCCCCTTCAATCGCACGGCGGAAGGGTTTCTCGATCGGCGACGCTTCGGCGGCACGCTCTACAAACGTACGGCGTTTGCCGGCGCCACCACGGGACAACAAATCCTCTACGCCCTCGATGAGCAGGTCCGCCGCTGGACGGCCGAAGGCAAGGTTACTAAGTACGAATTCTGGGACTTTCTAGGCCCAATCCTCGACGGCAATGGCGTTTGCCGCGGCTGCGTTGGACAGAATCTGTTTACGATGGAGATTCGCGCCTTCCCCGCCGACGCGGTGGTGGTGGCCTCGGGCGGGCCAGGCTTGATTTACGGTCGAAGCACCATGTCAATGGCCTGCAACGGTAGCGCCGCCAGCCGCTGCTTCCAGGTCGGCGCCAAGTATGGCAATGGCGAGTTCATTCAGGTTCATCCCACTGCCATTCCCGGCTCTGACAAGTTGCGGCTCATGAGCGAATCGGCGCGTGGCGAAGGCGGCCGGGTTTGGGTTCCGCGCACTCCGCAAGACCCGCGCGACCCACGTTCAATTCCCGAGGCCGAGCGTTATTACTTCTTGGAAGAGCGGTATCCCCAATACGGCAACTTGGTGCCCCGCGACATCGCGACTCGCGAGATCTTCGATATCTGCGTCAATGACGGGTTGAGCGTCGAGAGAGACCGCTTGTGCGTCTACCTCGACCTGACGCACATCGACCGGCACGAGCTGGACCGCAAGTTGGGAGGCATCCTGGAGATTTACGAGAAATTCCAAGGCATCGACCCGCGGGACCACCCGATGAAGATTTTCCCTGCGGTGCATTACTCGATGGGCGGCCTGTGGGCGAATTACCATCGCAGCGCCGATGGCGGCCTCCAACACGGTTCGCCCACCAACCAGGCGACCAACATCGAGGGCTTATACGCGATCGGCGAGTGCGATTACCAGTACCACGGCGGCAACCGCTTGGGAGCCAACTCGTTGTTGAGCTGCATTTTTAGCGGCCTCTTCGTCGCGCCCTGCCTGGAAAGTCATCTGAAGTCGCTGAAAGGCCGCTCGGCGGCGGATCAGCCCGCGTCGTTATACGAGAACGCCGCACGGCAACATCAGGAACGGCATAACGATCTTCTCCGTCGTCCTGGCGGCAAAGAGAACCCGTACCTGATTCATCAAGAGCTAGGCGACGTGATGACGCGCAACGCCACGGTGGTGCGTTATAACGATCAACTGCATACGGCCTATGATCAGGTGTGCGAGCTCCACGAACGAGCCAAGCATTGTTCGCTTTCCGATACCGGCCAATGGACGAACCAGAACGTGGTGTTCACCAAGGCGCTGCTCGACATGTTCCCGCTGGCCAAGACTATTGTGAAGGGCGCCTTGCAGCGCGACGAATGCCGCGGCGCGCACTATAAGCCGGACTTTGAGTTTGGCGAAATTACCGCCACGGAGGACGGCGAGCGGCGGAAGCAGGCGGAAGACTGGTGCGACCGCTTTGAGCAGAATAATCAGCGTTGGCTCAAGTCCACGATCGCCCGGTGGAACGGCGACGCGCCAGAGCTGACGTATGAGGAAATTGACACCTCGCTCATCCCGCCGCGTCCGCGGTTATATGGCGTGGTGGGCGGCGACGTGATCGAGAAAGTCTGGAACGAGCGGCAAGCCGCCACCAGACAAACTGCCGCCGGAAACGGCGAGTCGCTGACCGCTCACGGCGATGGGACAAAGAAACCGACCGAGTCCGCCGCGGCGAAAGGCTAGACGCCGTTGTTGTTGAACCAAAGACGGTAGGCGAGCCTTCGGCTTGCTTGCCGAGGTGGGCCGCTTCGGGCGCACACCTGGATTAATCCATCGACTTTTACCTCCATCGCCATGGTCGAGCACGCACAACACGGGACGCCTGAAACGTTTGAAGTCCGCATTTTGCGACAGAATGGACCTGGCCAGCCCAGCTATTGGGAGCGGCATCGGGTCAATTACGAGCCGGACATGAACGTCATTAGCGTTCTGCAACGCATCGCGGCCCGTCCCGTCACCGCAGACGGCAAACACGTCGCGCCGGTGGCCTGGGATTGCAATTGCCTGGAGGAAGTGTGCGGCGCCTGCACTATGCTGGTGAACGGCCGCGTCCGGCAGTCGTGCTCGGCGCTGGTGGACCGACTCTTGGAAGAGCAACCGGACGGTATCGAACTTCAGCCGATGACGAAGTTCCCCGTGGTGCGTGACTTGATGGTGGACCGCTCGCGGCTGTTTCGCACCTTGACCAAAATTAACGCTTGGGTGGAGGTCGATGGGTACTTCAATCTCGGACCTGGCCCGCGCCAGTCTCAAAGCGCCCAGGAACTCCGCTACCCGTTGAGCGAGTGCATGAGTTGCGGATGCTGCCTAGACGCGTGCCCCCAGTATTCCAAGATCGAGTTGGAACAGCGCGAAGGCGAAAGCAACGAGGCCTTCGAGCAACGCAAGAATGCGGCCTTCGACAAGAACTTCATCGGCGCCCACGCCATCAGTCTCGTGGTCTACTTCAACGCCGATCCCATTGGCAAAATGACTGCCGGCAAGCGGCTGGACGCGCTCACCGCGGAGGGCGGCATCCAGGTGTGCGGCAACGCCCAAAACTGTGTCGCCGTGTGCCCCAAGGGTATTCCGCTCACCACCTCCATTGCTCAAGCCGGACGCGCCGCCACGTTCCACGGGGTCAAGAGTTGGTTCGATCGGTAACGGGAAGCGGGAACGGCCTTTTTGATTCGAAGGTCGAAGTTCGGACGTCAAGACCGGTGATTCATCGCCGTCCCAGCGGGCAGGGTGGAATCTTGGCGCTAAGCGAGCTAATCTAGAGCCATGCGCGCCCGCCATGTTGCGCCGGCGTCCTGTGTTTCCTCATCGATTCCTCCCACCCCTATTCTCGCCATGAAGGTACTTGGACTTGGTCTTGCTTTGGTCTTTGGCTGCACCGCTTGGCTTGTCACTCCGGCCTTTGCGCAGGAGTCAGCGGCCAGCATCTTTCCCGATAAGAACCTGGAGACGGTCGTTCGGCAATATGTTTTCGAGAAGCGGAATAACGATCAACCGCTAACGGAAAAAGACGTGGAAAACATTTCCACGATCACGGGCAAGAACAAGGGCATCAAGGATTTGGCCGGACTGGAGAAATGCCGAAGCCTGGCCTTGCTGGACCTGGAAGGCAATGAAATCGCCAATCTGTCGCCGATCAAGGACCTCACGAATCTCCAGTCATTGAATGTAGCGAAAAACAAGGTTGCCGATGTCGGCCCCGTCGCCGAGTTGACCCGGCTTCAATACCTCCAACTTGAAGACAACCAGGTTGCGGACCTTGCGCCGCTGGCGAAACTGGAAAACCTTCGTTCACTCTACTTGTCGCGCAATCAGATTAAAGAACTGGAGCCAATCAAGGGCCTTGCCAAATTGTGGTCGCTTTACTTGGATGGCAATCAATTGACCAGCATCGCGCCGCTGGCGGGACTAACGAACCTGTCATCGCTGGGCCTGAAAAACAACCAAATCAGCGATCTGTCGCCGCTTAAGGAGATGACCGAACTACGTTACCTGTTCCTGGAGAACAACCAAATTACCGATCTGGCGGTGCTCATCGAAATGGCCAAGAAAGACGCTGAAGGCGAGAAGCGGTTCTCGCCGTTCTGGCGCGTCTATTTAAGCGGCAATCCCTTGAGCGACGCTGCCCGCAATACGCAACTTCCCGAACTCAAAAACCACGCCCGCGTAACGTTTGAGTAACATTTATTTCCCTTTTGCGGCGCACGCGGGGCGTTTCCACGCCACGCGCAAAGCCAAGCAAACGAAAAAAGCCCGCTGGCCAGACGGCGCCGCGGGCTTTCTTTTCTTAGAACGAGTGCTCTAGCCAAACAGCGACGTAACCGCCTCGGCTTTGACCAACTCGCGCGGTTGATTGAGGTGGTTGTAAACAATCGACAGCGGATTGATGCCGACCGCGTGATAGATAGTGGCTAACAGTTCGATCGGATGCACCGGATTTTCCAGTGGGGCCGAGGCCGTCGCATCGGACTTGCCATAGACGGAGCCGCGGCGGATGCCCGCGCCCGCCATGACCGCGGTGTAGCAGTACGGCCAGTGATCGCGCCCGTCGTTGCTGTTGCTATTGCCCGACGTGCTTACGCCGCGTTGGGGGCTGCGGCCAAATTCGCCAATCGCCACCACAAGCGTTTCGTCCAGCATTCCGCGCTGGTCGAGATCGAACAACAATGCGGACAAACCTGAGTCGAGCATCGGCGCCGCTTGGTTTTGCATCCGCGCCGTCAATCCCGTGTGCACGTCCCAGGAGTGATTGTCGGAGTTAGCCACCTTGGGCCAAATCACCTCCACCACGCGCGTGCCGGCCTCGACCAAGCGCCGCGCTAACAGGCAGCACTGGCCAAAGGTGTTGCGGCCATAGCGGTCGCGGGTCGTGGCCGACTCCTTCGTCAGGTCAAAGGCCTCCCGGGCGCGGCCCGAGATAATCAAGCTCAACGCCGAATCGTAGTACTTGTCTAGATCGTACTTGGCCACCGCCTGATCGATTTGCGGCATTCCTTCATTAATCAGTTCCCGCAACCGAGCGCGACGCTGAAGTCGGTTCGCGGTGACTTCCGGCCGAAGTTGGAGATCATCCACGTTGATCTTATCCATCTTGTTCATGTCCATGTCGTCGCCGGGCGGGAACAAATAATAGGGGTCAAAAGCGCGACCCAAGAACCCGGCGGTGCCCGACTTGTTTACCACGTTGCTCTCCTGCAACGGGCGGGGCATCATCACGAATGGCAGCATGGGCGTTTCGGGCGGCTTGAGCCGCACGATCTGCGAGCCGAAGGTGGGAAAGTCCTTGGGCGTCGGCGGCTCCAACTGGCCCGAGGGGCTGACCTTATCGGCGGTATACCCCGTATGAATCTGGTAAATGGCCGCGGTGTGATTAAACAATCCCACCGGCGTATAGCTCATCGAACGGATGAGCGTGCATTTGTCGGTCACTTGCGAGAATTGCGGCAGCAGTTCCGTGACGTTGACGCCCGGCGTCTTGGTGTTGATCGACTTGAACACGCTCCGAACATTGTCGGGAACGTTCTCTTTGGGGTCCCAGAGATCCAAGTGGCTCGGTCCGCCCTGCAAATAGAGCATGATCACGCTTTTGGCGCGATTCCAACCAGGACCGCCCGAGGACGATTCCGACGCCGCCTGGGTGTCTTTGAGTTGGAGCAACTGGCCCAAGGTGGCGCCGAGCACCGCGGAACCGCCGACTCGCAGAATGTCGCGTCGCGAGGGGCCGCTACGTTCATCGCAAAGATCTCGGCCTCGATGACCAGGAATGACCAGCATGAGCAAGTTCCTCCCGAACTAGGAATCTGTGGGCGATAAGAAGGTGGGATCAACCCGAGTCGGGTCTGACGCCCAGGGAATGGAAAGAGTGAGCATGAAATCGTTACAGACCCTCCCCATGTTGGGTAAAGGGTAGTGTAGTGGGACGCATCGGCGTTTGTCAATGTTTTCGGCCGCGGTTTCCAGGAAATCCACCCGCGTTCCTCGTAACTTCGTGTTGCGCAAGCGTTACGGACGCGAAGCCCGATTGACACTTGATGCAGAATCATTACACTTCCCAACTTGCTGAAGGAAGGGATTTTCCAGCGTTTTCCATCTTGATTGCGTTGGAGCGATTGATTGTCAGTCTATGTTTGGGCGGCTATCGCACATCGTATCCGTCCTATGCCTTAGTGCGCGGTTTCCACGGTCGCAGGTTCCGGGAGGGTGAAAGCCATCTATGTTTGTAACAATCTGGGTACTAGCGCTCCTTGCATCGATTGCCGCCTTGGTGCAGGCGTGGATATTTTACAAGGCGATGATGGCGGCCGATCCTGGCAACGACCGCATGATTGAAATTGCGGGATACGTGCGACAGGGCGCCAACGCCTATCTGAAACAGCAATACGTTGTCGTCGCGGTGTTTTTCGTCGTGATCGGCATTCTCTTGGCGATTCAAGCGTTTGTCTTGCATGCCCAAAGCGGCTTTGTGCCCTTTGCGTTTCTTACCGGTGGTTTCTTCAGTGGCCTGGCCGGCTGGTTTGGCATGAAGACCGCCACCTACGCCAGTAACCGCACGGCCGCCGGCGCGCAAAAGTCTTTAAATCAAGGGTTGCAAGTCGCCTTCCGAAGCGGCGCCGTCATGGGGCTGACCGTCGTCGGTTTGGGCTTGCTCGACATCACTCTTTGGTTTGGTTTCTTGTATTGGGTGTGGCCGATGTTCGCGCCGGAGGAGTATCACCTGAGCCTCGTCGATGTGACGGTCACCATGCTTTGCTTCGGTATGGGCGCCAGTTCCCAGGCGTTGTTTGCTCGCGTGGGCGGCGGCATCTTTACCAAGGCCGCGGACGTGGGCGCCGACCTGGTCGGAAAGGTGGAGCAAAACATTCCTGAAGACGACCCACGCAACCCTGCCACCATCGCCGACAACGTCGGTGATAACGTCGGCGACGTAGCCGGCATGGGCGCCGACCTGTATGAATCGTACTGCGGTTCGATCCTGGCCACCGCCGCGCTGGGCGTGGCGGCCTATAGCACGGGCGAACTGTTGCCCGGAGCCGATAGTATGACCGGCGAAGCCTTGCGCGCGGGCGCCGTGAACGCGCAACTGGCAACCTTGTTTCTTCCCATTGGCGTGGCCGCAGTCGGCATTTTTCTTTCGATCGCGGGCATGTACATGGTCCGCACGGAAGAAACGGCCACGCAGAAGAATCTGTTGGCGGCGTTGGCGCGAGGCATCAATTTCTCCACGCTCTTGGTGGTGGTCGCGGCGATTGCCTTGTCTTGGTTACTCATGCCGCGCACGGAAGGAACTGTGTTTTTCGGATTCATTCCCGGCGTGTCGTTTAGCATCATCGTGGGCCTGATCGCTGGTTGGTTGATCGGGAAGTGGACCGAATACGCCACGAGCAACGAATACCAGCCCACCAAGTACCTGGCCGAGCAAGCTCTAACCGGACCGGCAACGGTCATCATCGGCGGCATCGCCGAAGGCATGCTCAGCACTTGGTTTCCGGTGCTGGTGGTGTGCGCCGGTACGTTGCTCGCCTTTGGTTTTGCGAACGGTTGGCAGTACGACGATGTAAGCGTCTTCGCGTTGGGCTTGTACGGCGTGGGCATCGCGGCCGTGGGCATGCTCAGCACGCTGGGCATCACCTTGGCCACCGACGCCTACGGCCCGATTGCCGACAACGCGGGCGGAAACGCGCAAATGGCGGGGTTGGACGAAGTTGTCCGCGAGCGCACCGACGCCTTGGATAGCCTGGGCAATACGACCGCGGCCACGGGTAAAGGGTTCGCCATTGGCTCGGCGGCGCTTACGGCGCTGGCGCTCTTGGCGGCTTACGTCGAGGAAGTGCGCATCGGTTTTGAGCGTTGGGCTGGATCGGAAGTTCGCCTGCTGGCGAACGCGGACGAACCCGACGGTTTCTACAAGGCCTCGCAAGGTTTCATCATCCAGAAAGTTGGGAACCAAGCCCACGGTTGGCTCGCATTGCCGAGCGACATTCGCCGTGACGAAGTTCGAGACGCATGGCAGGAGATCGACATCGCCGAAGGGCCGCAACGCATTGACGATCAGATGTTTACGGTTCAGGAACGCCCCGACCGAGATCCCTACGTCAGCTTCGCCGCCACGGGTAATCGGCTGGTCAATGTTCGCACGGCCACGCTTCCCGATTTCACCACGTATTACGACGCCTCGCTCATGAACCCCAAGGTCCTGGTGGGAATGTTCATCGGCGCCATGGCCACCTTTGTGTTCTGCGCCATGACCATGAAGGCAGTGGGTCGCGCCGCCAAGGGCATGGTCGAAGAGGTGCGGCGGCAGTTCCGCGAGAAGGACATTTTGTCTGGCAAGGAAACACCCGACTACGCCCGTCCGGTCGCTATTAGCACCAAGGCGGCCCAAGTCGAAATGATCCTGCCCTCGTTGCTCGGTCTAGCCACGCCGGTGGTGGTGGGCCTTGTTCTAGGCGTGGGAGGCGTGCTAGGGCTATTGGTGGGCGCCCTGACCACCGGGTTCTGCGTCGCCGTGTTCATGGCCAACTCGGGCGGCGCCTGGGACAACGCCAAAAAGCACATCGAAGCGGGACATCACGGCGGCAAAGGCTCCGACGCCCACAAGGCGGGCGTGGTTGGCGATACGGTGGGCGATCCGTTCAAAGACACGAGCGGCCCGAGTTTGAACATTCTCATCAAGCTCATGAGCATGGTCAGCGTTGTCGCCGCCGGCCTGGTGGTCCGTTACAGCCTGTATGCGTTAGGAATCTTCTAAGACAATCGCATGCGGCGTCGAAATTCGACTTTCGGCCGGCACGGGTCAAAAGTCGAAGGTCAAAACGTAAAAGCGAAACGACGAAAGCGGCGAGTCATCGCCGCTTTCGTCGTTTTTTGGCGCGTCTACCGCAATTCAGTTCGGCGTGCGAGCACTTGCTCGGGCGTGGCCACGCCAGTGGTACCGATCTGCCGCACGGTGATGGATGCCACCAGGCACGCGATTTCCGCTGCTTCCACTTCGCTCGCGCCGGATAGCAGCGAAGCCACCAAGGCCGCGGTCGCGCTGTCGCCCGCGCCAACCACGTCAATTGGCTCCGACACCTTCACGCCGGGCACGCTCAGGCAAGAGCCATCGGGGCGCGCGACGATGATCCCCTCTTCGCCGACGGTGGCGAATGCCGGCTGCCTGGTGCGCTGGGCTAACGTGGCGGCGGCCGCTTCGATATCACCCGCGTTTGCGTCTTCGGTTAACCCGGCATCAGCGATCTCGGTCCGATTTCCCTTGAGGACGCCAAAGCGAAATTCTCCTAGCTGGTTTCGACTGTCGATGAACACCAGTTTCTGAGGAGATTCGTTTACGAGTTGCTGAAGGCGTTCGCGCACGTTGCGGTTCACGACGCCCCAATTGGCCTCGTTAATTTGATCGAGAACGATAAGTCCGTCAGCCTTCGCAAACGCCGCGTCCAATTGGTTAAGAAGCGCTGCTTCCGCATCGCCAGAGAGTGGGCCTCGAGTGCGAACGTCGAGACGATTTAACTCGGTCCAGGCGCCGCAGTGGTCGCAACGTAGCGGCTTGGTATAGGTCGGCGTAAGGCGGTTGGGATCGCAGACAATGTGCCGGGGATCGACGCGCAGTTTCTCTAATTCCCGTCGCAGGTCGTAGCCGTGGCCGTCATCGCCCAGGACCGTAACGGGCAGCAGTTTCGCAACGCCCAGCGCCGCCAGGTTGTTCATGACCGTGCCCAACGCGCCAGGCGAGTTCCGCACGCGAACCACCTGGTAGGCTGTCAACCCCGTTTCGATCGACGGTTCATCGGCCGCGGCGTCGATCTCCAGGTATCGGTCAAGGAACAAATCACCAACCAGAGCAATGGTCAAGCGGGGAAAGCCAGCGAGGATCGTTTTCAAGCGTTCAAGAGTAAGCATGATTGTGTTACGCGCGAGGCGTTAGCTGCCTTGTCGTTCCGCGGAAAGCGCCGCCAAACGCAGGTGCGGCAACGTGGCGCGATGGTCTCCGCAGACGTAAAAACTTTCGCCGCCATCCGCCACGGTGCGCACGAGGATCGTCTTCCACGGACGATAATAATACTGCGGGTTCGACTTGGGAGCTTCGTGTTGGAACTCGCCTTGAATGGGAATCAAATCGAATGCCGCGGTGGTAAAGCGAGCAATGCGTTTTCCTTCTTGGTGGGCCACGTTCCGCGCCATGGATAAGGCTTTGAGATATACTTCGGGGCCCATTACCGCCGAACCAAAGCATAGGAACACGCCCCCTTCCAGGTTTTGAACCGTATGGGCGACCGTCAGAAAATCGCGGTAACTAGCCACGCCGTACGCCGCGGGATCGAAATTGGGATGTTCATGGGTAATGTCGTAGCCGATGCCGATATGCGCCGTCACCGGCACGCCCAACCGCACGCCAGCGGCTAGCACGCTGGTGTCCTGGTGCGGGAAGTCACTATGCAGAATCGCCCGACCAATCGCCTCCCCCAGTCCCATGCCGGCGGCGGCGCCGTGGCGCACCGCGTCGTTCATCTCGGCGGTGTCGCGCCACAGTCCGAACTCGCCCGAGCGGATATACCGGGCGACGCTTTCACACGTGGCTCCAATGCGGGCCAGTTCGTAATCGTGGATCGGTCCCGCACCGTTCATTCCCACGTGCGTAATCAATCCGCGCTCCATCAGGTCAATTAGTTGACGCGCCACGCCCGCGCGAATGACGTGGGCCCCCATCAGCAATAACACGGCAGCGCCGCGGCGGCGGGCTTCGATCAAGCGTTGGCCCAGCGCTTGTAGGTCGCCCATCGCTCGATCATCGAGGGGCGGCGGCTGGTGGTCCAGCGGCAGCAGCGTATCGTGCGACAAGTCATGCGTCCGCTCGGCCAGCGGCTTGATCTTCAACCGTGACCGATCGAATTGGGGAAACATCGGCATAGGGCAATTCGGTATTCCACCACGTAAACTGCGGGAGCGGGGTTAGAAGTCAGGCGTTAGAGGTTGTGAATCTTCCGTAGCGGCGGCCTATCGCCGCCGAACGCTTCGTTCAATGCCGCAATTTTCGGCGGCGCTCGCGCCGCCGCTACGACGATTTAATAAAGCGTTTACAACCTCTCAGGCATCAGGGACTATGCGGTGTGATGGTCGGTTGGAGGTTGATGATTGATAGCAGTTTGTCCAGATCGCGGTAATCGCCCAGGATAAGATCGGCGCCGGCGCGAACCAACCGTTCGCGTTTCCACGCGTTGACGCCTTGACGGGTCGTTTCATTGCTCGCGACGCCAACCGCCAGGCCGCCGACTTTTTTCACTTCTTCGATTTCGACAAACCCGTCGCCAAACCCCAGCAGTTCGTCTCCCGCGACTCCCGTCTCTTCAATGATGCGCGCGATAATCATCGCCTTGGAAAATTTCTGATAATCATCCAGGGCGCCATAAACGCGGGGACCAAAAAATTCGGCCAGCCCCAGTGTTTTCAACTCGTCTTCCACATAATTCAAGTCGGTGCCCGAAGCCAGGTAAAGCGTCAATCCACGTTCGCAAAGCCGCGTCAGCAATTCCCGCGAGCCAGGGACCGTCATTTCCTCTGCGGGCGTGGCGCCGCCCTTGACCGCCGCCACGCGAGCGCCCACCTCGCGCCACAAGAGATCATGATACCGCCGCTTGTACTCCAGCGCTTCCCGCGGCGCGCCCCCTCGGCGGGCAATCTCCTCAGTCAGTTGGATCATTTGATAGATGGTCTGCCGGCCATTAAGGCGCATCACGAATTCCTCGACTACGGCGTGCAGCTCATCGATGGATTCGGCGGCGCCGGTGGCGGCCAGTTCCTCGACCATCATGGGGATCATCACGTCCTGCCAGTTGCGGCGCAAGAGCGAAAGTGTTCCGTCGAAGTCGAAGATCGCAGCGCGAAATGGGCCGCGCGGGTAGTCAGAATGGATGATTTCGATTCCCGAGAGCGACATAGTTGTAACGATGATGGTTTTCCGGTTTGGTGGTCTTGTGGTTCGAATGCCCGGAAGCCTTCCCTAAGCGGTTTCCCTTGTATGCCGAACCGGGTTGTGCGACATTTTAACGTAGCCGCTTCCGTTTGTGTTTCCGCATTGAGGGAAGAATGCGATGCCGCGCAATCTCGCAATGATCCTCGCCCTGACGTGCCTTGGGGCCGCAACTTTGTCATACGCCCCATTGGCGCACGCGGCCGAAGCGGCACTTCCCGCCCGTTTGCGCCGCCCGGCGGCCTTGGCTTTGTCGGCAGACGCCCAGTTTCTTTATGTCGCCAACCGCCGTAGCGGAAGTCTGTCGGTGGTGGACTTGTCGCAGCGCCGTGCCATTGCGGAACTGGACGTGGGAAAAAATCTGGCCGATTTGGCGCCAGTGGGCGAGCGACGGTTGCTGGCGTGTGACGAAGGAAATCACGAACTGTTGTTGCTCGAAACGGCCGGCGCCACGGTCAACGTGCTTTCGCGCGTCGCGGTTAGCGGCTATCCAGTGGAACTAACGGTGACCCAGGACAGATCGCGGGCGTACGTGGCTTCACTGTGGTCGCAGCGCGTGACCGAGGTTCGACTTCCCCAGGGGAATGCAACCGAGTTAGCGACAACGCGACATTTTGACTTGCCATTCGCCCCTCGCAAACTACTACTCACCCAGGACGATTCCCACTTAATTGTCGGCGACGCCTTTGCGGGCCGCCTGGCGATTCTTGACCTACCGGCGGGAAAGCTCCAACGGGTTCACGAGTTTCCGGCCCATAACATTCGTGGATTAAGCGTAACGCCCGATGGGCAAATGTTGGCTGTCGCCCATCAAATGTTGAACGAGCTGGCCCATACGGTGCGTAACGACGTGCATTGGGGACTGCTCATGTCGAACGACCTACGCTGGCTGCGCTTGGCGACGGTGCTCGACACTCGGCCCACCGTGGACCTGTACGTGGGAGCGCACATGCACCCCTTGGGCGACGCCGGTCGCGGCGGCGCCGACCCGTCCGACCTGGCGGTGGCGCCCGGCGGTTTGATGGTGGTGGCGATGGGAGGAGCAAACCAAGTGGCGCTGGGGAAGGAGCAGGACTTCAGCCTCCGGCGTATCGCAGTTGGCCGACGGCCGACTGCGGTGATCGTATCGCACGACGGCAAGACGGCGTACGTGGCCAACACCTTCAGCGATTCAATTTCGTTGATCGACCTGGAGCGGGAAGAAGCCGCAGGCGAAATCACGCTTGGCCCTATGGCGGAAATGTCGCTGGCGGATCGTGGCGAACTGCTATTCTACGACGGCGGCATGTCGCACGATCGCTGGATGAGTTGCCACAGTTGCCATACCGACGGTCATACCAATCAGATGCTCAACGATAATTTGAGCGACGCCTCGTTCGGCTCGCCCAAGCGGGTACTATCGCTTCTAGGTGTGGCCGACACGGCGCCATTTGCCTGGAATGGCAGCGTCGTGGATTTGGAAACCCAGACACGCGCGTCCATCTCAAAGACCATGCAACGAGGAGAACCGCCCACACCCGAGGAAGTTGACGCCCTGGTTGCCTACCTTCGCACGCTCGCGCCTCCGCCCAGCATGCCGGAGCTGCGGGAGGTGGTCGACTTGGCGGCGCTGGCGCGTGGCAAGCTCGTCTTTGAATCGCAAAAGTGTGATCGCTGCCACGTTCCGTCCACCTACACCAGCCCACAAAGTTACGATGTGGGCTTGGAGGACAAACAAGGGAACCGCCAATTCAATCCCCCGTCGCTGCGCGGCGTGAGCCAGCGCGGCCCGTACTTCCACGACAATCGCGCGGGGACGCTCGAAGATGTGTTTCGCGTCCACGGACATCAACTACAAAGCGATCTAAGTGACGAAGAAACCGCCGACCTGGCGGCGTACCTGCGGAGTTTATGAAACGGCCCAAGTTGGGGCGCGCGGGAAAGCACGATCGCTTGCGGTTTCGCGGCACGGGGCCAAGGGCATTCGATACCAGCTTGAGGGGAAATCCGTCGCTCAGACGCACGGCCAGTTCGCCCGTCTCTAGACTTCGCCCGGCGAATCTTCAGCATAGCGTGGCGCCAAGTCAAATAGGGCCAGAATCGCCGCTTCCTGGCGCCGCATGACTTGCCGCGCATCGGGTGTCTGGTCGTCGTAGCCGACCAAATGGAGCGCCCCGTGAATTACGTACAGGAGTAACTCATCGGCGGGATTCCAGTCAAAGTGCGGCGCGGATGTTCGGGCCGTATCGGCGCTGACGATAATCTCGCCTTCCAATGCGCCTTCCTCCGCTTCGAGCAGAAAGCTCAGCACGTCGGTTGGGTAGTTGTGGCGCAGGTGCTGGCGGTTCAGACGGTGGATTTCCGGATCGTCCACCACGGCCACGCTCACGACGCCACGCACAATGCCTGCCTGCCGCAATACGGTACGGACGGCATGGACAAGACGCCCTTCGTCCACCGGCAACATGGCCTGACGGTTGGCGATTTCGACGTCGATCATGCTGTTTGCTGATCCGGGTATTTGACTCGTCCGTGGTAAAACGCGGTCAGTGATTTAATCAGGCTATTCTGCACGGTGCGGAGTTCCTGGAGCGTTAACCCGCACTCGTCGAACTGGCCGTCCAGGAGACGCTTATGGGCGATTTCGTTGACGAGGCTTTCAATCCGGGCGGGCGTCGGATCGTTGAGCGTGCGGCTGGCGCTTTCCACGGCGTCTGCCAGCATCATTACGGCCGCTTCTTTGCTTTGCGGCTTGGGGCCCGGATAGCGGAAGTTGCTTTCGTCCACTTCACCGGCATCCGGGTTTTGTTCGCTCTGCCGGCTGGCCTGGCGGTAGAAATACTCCACGAGGGTCGTGCCGTGGTGTTGTTCGATGAAGTCGATCACCCGCTGCGGGAGGTGGTGCTGGCGGGCCATTTCGGCGCCGTCCTTCACGTGCGCGATAATCACCAAGGTGCTCATGGCCGGGGCCAGCGACTCATGCCGGTTACCGACCAATGCCGACTGGTTTTCGACAAAGTACGCCGGTTTGAGCATCTTGCCGATATCGTGAAAATACGCACCAACACGCACCAACAGGCCGTTGGCGCCGATGGCCTCGGCGGCGGCTTCAGCAATCGAGGCCACGTTGATCGAGTGGTTGTAGGTTCCGGGCGCCCGCCGCACCAACTCTTGCAGCAACGAATGGCTCTGGTCGCCCAACTCCAACAGGCTCAGATCGGTCTGCACGTCGAAGATGGTCTCGATGAACGGCAGCAGCCCCGTGAGCAGCACCCCGGCCAGCAGCGCCGAAAAACCGAACCACAACGAATCGCCCAACAAGGTCATCGACGGGTTGGCGCCCGCCACCACGTTAACGCCCAGCGCGGTCAGCGCGACCACCACCGATGCCCATAAGCCCACATACACCAGTTTGGTGCGCGTGCGGACGCGATGAAGCGTGAGAATGGCCGCGGCCACGCCAGCCACCAGAATCACAAACTCTGGCAACCTCAGGCCGAGCGACAGCACGGCGATCAGCGCGACGGCCGCCGATAGCAATAAAGCCAACTCCTGGCGGTAGGCAATGGTCAGCGTCATGCCAAAAGCCATCATCGGCACCAGTTCCAAACGCCACTTATCGGAAGCGCCAATCCAAGCACACGTCACCGTCAGAACGACAAAACCAAGAAGCACGGTCAGCGACCGAAAATTATGGATCAGGTGAGGCTCGCGGCGCAAGATGTAAAACCCGCACAACACGTATAGCGCTACGTACATTCCCACATTGGCGAGTGTGCGCAGCAATTGTTCTTTCCACGACAACTCCGCCACCACGGCTTCATATTCCTGGCGCAGTAGTTCGCGCGCCTCGGGCGTTAGCGGTTGGCCGCCGATGACGCCTTTCAACTTGTCGCCCGGCGCATAAGTGGTGTAACGCGGCTCCACCTGCGCCGCCGCGGCGTCGCTGGCGGCCAGCGTCGTTTCGCGATCGAACACGAGGGTCGTGGGAAGACGCGGACTCAGGTAATCGAATAAACGCTGCGCCGCGATATTCGCCTGGGAGGGGTCCATGTACAGTTTGCGCAGCTCGTTCGCCAGGCGCTCGTGGAGCGTTTTTTGCACCTCGGGGATGCGCACGTGCTCCACCAAGAACTGCTCTGCGTCTTGAGGGCGGCCAGGAGGGTGGACCAGGATTTCCACATGGCTTCCCTGATCTGGCTCGTGTCCCAGGTTTTGGAGCAAGCCGCCGCGGCGAAAACTTCCCAGGGCCGACGCCACCGCCTGTTTCAATAGCTCCAGGTCTTGATCGGCGCCGAATAACTCGCGGAATTGTTCGTACGCTTTCCGACGCTCCTCGGCCGTCGCCGGTTTGGCGGGGCTGGCAGGAAAAAACTCGCTCCAGACCGTGTGATCGATCGCGTCATATCCAGGCGCCGAGATCAACTGGAACACCTTGTCGATCAGCGCGTGCTGCAACTCTTCCAGCGGCTGCGGATCGTTGGTGTAGTAGGCCACTACTTCGCGACGCGTCTTGTCGATCGCCTTGCGCGTGGCGTCTTCGTCCTTGACCGCGAACTCAACGCGGGCGGTAATGTCTCGGTTGGGAACCGAACGCGTTCGCCACGCGAAAGGAGGCTCCCAGGCTTGCGTCACCAGGCACATCACGGCGATCGAAACCGCGCAAACCCCCAGGCGCAGGAGGACATCTCCCTGGCGCATCAACAGCGCGATGCGCGCCCATCGGCTGGGCGGCAATTCCAGTCCTGCCCCCCGTTCCGGCCGCCGGCGTCTCTTAGTCGTGCCCGCAGTCATGATGAGATTTGGAAAACAGCGTTAGCCGCTCCGTTTGGCGCGATGCGGCCACGCCGCAACCACCGCGCAAACCGGGCTAGGCTCCTCCGCGGCGTCTCCGTGGTCCCTCCTCGTACGCTTGGACAATTTCTTGCACCAACCGATGTCGCACGATGTCTTCCGCGGTGAGACGAATGGCCTTAATACCCTTGATCCCCTTGAGGCGCGTCAAGGCGTCCGCCAATCCGCTCCGCGCGTCGTGGGGCAGGTCGACCTGGGTATGATCGCCCGAAACGACAATCTTCGATCCCGCGCCCATGCGGGTCAAGAACATTTTCATTTGGGCGACGGTGGTGTTTTGCGCCTCGTCCAGAATGATAAACGCCTCGTTGAGCGTCCGTCCGCGCATGTAGGCCAGCGGAATGACCTCGATCACGTCCTGCTCCATGAGGCGCTTGATCTGGTCATGGTCGATCATTTCATGCAGCGCGTCCAGCAGCGGACGCAAATATGGGTTGATCTTCGCCTGCAAGTCGCCGGGCAGAAAGCCCAAACGCTCGCCTGCCTCGACGGCGGGACGGACCAACACGATCTTCCGAATGGCGCGGTTTTTGAGGGCTTCCACCGCCAACGCCACGGCGAGGTACGTCTTTCCCGTTCCCGCCGGGCCGACGGCAAAGACCATGTCGTGGCGGCGAATGGCTTCGATGTACTTGGCCTGGCCGGGCGTGCGTGGGGTAATGCGGCGTCCGGGCTGTATGACCTCGATCGGAGCCTGCCCCCCGAGAAGGCTTTCGCCCCGCAGAACCGAAAGCACCTCGTCCACCTGTTCAGGCGCTAATTCACGTTGCCGCTGAACGATGCCTTTCATGCGTTCCAAGGCGGTGGTGGCTTTGGCGACGGCAGTTTCCTCGCCCGCGACATGGACTTGCCCGTTGCGGTGCGTCACCTGGACGCCAAACGCATCCTGAACTTTCCTCACATGCTGGTCGCGCGGACCGAAGAGGGAAAGCACCAATTCCGGTTCGACCAGCGAAATGGTCGCTTCGTTCATCAAGGAAAAAGGCGGCTGGATGAGCCGCCCATTGAAGTAGGGTTATTCGATTATCAAAGTATACCCAAAGATTACGTCAGAGAATAGCAAATCGCACAATGCGAGTCGCAACCTGTTTTCTATCATTAGCTTACGGCACACGCAAGGCAGGGCCAAACCAGGCCAAACACCCATTTTTGGTCCCGAGCCATACGGCGCGGCAGCCAGGAGTCGGCATGGCGAAATCGAGCAGGAACGCCACCAATAGAAGAAGGCCCAAGCGTTGCCGCCTGGGCCTTTTGTCGATGGTCATGTAGTACGCACTTTACGGGCTAATCTGGCTAAGCGATACCGCCTTGCCGCTCTGCGAATTGCTACCGCGAATCTCCGAGCGACGGCCAGCCTCTTGTACGATCCGAGCAGCCCGCGCGACCTGCTGCGGCACGAAGAATGGTTCCGTTGTGCCGTTGAGGTGCTTGACGCCAATCTTCGCGGCTAATTCGCCAAAACTCATCTTGTCGGTCAGGTGCCAGGTCGCCGCTTGCGCGGACGCTTGATCAATCTCACCCCGGCCGAGCATCGCGCAAACTTCGTAAACCTGCGGATCATCCTTGAACGACTTGAGCGGGACGATGGTGTAAGGCACGCGAACATTCGGATCAGCTTTACCATGCTCCAAGCACACCGTCGTGACCCTGATCTTGCCGGTTTTCTCGGGAGCCACGTTCATGAAACCACCACCAAAGCCGCCGCCGCCAAAGCCGCCGCCTCCCATGCCTCCCATGCCGCCCATTCCTCCCATTCCTCCTCCGAAACCACCACCCAAGCCTTGCATTCCTCCCATTCCTCCCATGCCGCCCATCCCCCCCATGCCGCCCATACCGCCCATGCCTCCCATGCCGCCAAAGCCGCCCCCGCCAAAGGCCTGGTTCAAAACGGGCACTCCGGCAAACGCTTCAGGAAGAGCAATTCTTAGCGGTTTATCAGTCTTATTGGTAATCAGGACGTTCCCCTGCTTGGCGTCCTTGGCAAACAATTGGACTTCAATCTCGCCCGCCTCCATCGCGGCGAACAACTCCACTTCCCTGCCCTCCACCCGTTCGGCTCGGGTCGAAGTTATTCGTTCGCCGTAAGCGGTTGTAACCAACCCCATGCCAAAGATGGCAAGGGCGGCAAGCGAGGCAGATTGAATGACCGTAAATCGCATCTTCATCGTGTTCATGGACAACTCCTACCGCCTGGATTCTCTTTCCAGAAATGAGACGCCCCACTGGCCTTTTCTAGCATAATCGGCGCGGCTTCGATTATGCAAGCATTTTTTATCGCGAAGCGGACGTCACGACGTCATCACGCGTCACGCGGGGCGGCGTCAACTGGCCTTTTGCGTCGCGGGCGGTTCCGGTACCATTCCTCGCCTTCTCAACGGGAATCCGTCTTTTCTTTGCATCCCTCGGACGGGCTTGGGGCACGATGCGCCTTGGTACCGAGGGCCAAGTCGACAACTCGCAAGGAGACGCGCATGGTGCGTAATGGGTGCAGAATTGCGCTGGGGCTGGCGCTGGGGGGGTGGTTCGTGGCTGCTTCGGCGGTCGCCGCGCCGCCGTGGGAGGCGCTCTTGCCGTTCAAGCGGGTCGAAGCGAACCCTAACAATCCCTATCGTTTAACGCGGGACCACGGCCCCTGGCTCATCCTGGCGGCCAGTTTCTCGGGCGACAACGCCGAACGCCAAGCTCACGAACTGGTGCTGGAACTACGCAGCAAGTTTGACCTGGTCGCCTACACGCACCAACAAACCTATGACTTCACTCAGCCAGTCGAAGGAATCGGCTACGATGAGGAGGGGAATCGCAAACAAATGCGTTATCGCACCGCCGAGCGTTACGATTCCTACGCGGTTTTGGTAGGCGAATTCCCTTCGGTCGAAGACCCGAATCTCGAGAAATCTTTGGACAAACTCAAACACGCCTTTCCTCAATGCCTGGATCTGCGCAGTCGCCCCCAATCCACGCAGCGTTTTGCTGGTTTACGGAATCTTTACCGCCGTGTGAACGACGACCCGGAAAAACGCCAAAAAGGCCCCATGGGGAACGCCTTCGCCACGCGGAATCCGCTATTGCCGGCGGAATACTTCGTGGCTGGCGGGATTGACCAGTTTGTGGTCGACATGAACAAAAATATCGAACACAGCCTACTCAAATGCAAGGGTCAGTTTACCGTTCGCGTCGCCACCTTCCGCGGTCATGGCACGATGAATCTAAAGCAAATGAGCAAGATGGAGGTCAGCGACGAACTGGATAAGGCCGCCGAGAAAGCCCACAAATTGACCGTCGCATTGCGCAAGCAAGGCGTCGAAGCCTATGAATTCCATGACCGCCACGAAAGCGTGGTCACGGTGGGCAGCTTCGATTCGGTTGGAACGCCACGACCCGATGGAAAGATCGACATTAACCCGGGCGTGCATAAAATCATGCAGGCTTACGGCGCCGACCGCACCCCGTTGCCCGGCTTGGGTGGCCAATTGGCGCTTCGGCCGAAATCGCTGGCGGGAATTTCCTTTGACGCGCAGCCGCTGCCCGTCGAAACGCCCAAGACTTCCCTTGGCGCAGCGTACTCCAACGGCAACCGCGAGATTCGGTTCTAAGTGCAACCTCTTCAGTTCTAGCCCCTTGCCGCCATGCAAGGGCAAATCCCGGCGGCGGAACGGCAGATCAAAATTTCTGCCAGTTCCTCCCAAACGGTGCGCCGCAATCAAATCATGCCGCGCCCCCGTGGCGCTGGCGAGGCGCCTTCCCGCCCGTTAGACTAAGACCGCGACATCGTTGGTCGTCGCGATTCTTTCTGCGTCTTTCTCTGGGCTTGCCATGCCTGTCGTGCGTCCGTTGCTGGTCCTTGGCACAAACAACGCCAAGAAACGCCAAGAGCTAGTCGAGTTGTTAGAACGGTACGGCTTCGAGTTGCGACTGCTCTCGGACTATCCTCAGGCGATTGACGTTGAGGAAACGGGCGCCACCTTCGCCGACAATGCTCGATTGAAAGCATCTGTCCAAGCGAAAAACTTGGGGGCCTGGGTGCTGGCGGAAGATAGCGGATTAGCGGTTGACGCACTCGCTGGCCGGCCCGGTATATTTTCGGCTCGATACTCGGGTCCCGGAGCCACGGATCAAGCGAATAATCACAAGCTGCTTACGGAATTGGCCGACGTTTCCATGGCCCAACGTACCGCCTACTATGTGTGCCGGGCGGCATTAGCGGACCCGCATGGTCACATTCGCGCCGAGAGCGAAGGGACGTGCCAAGGTCGCATTCGCCTGGAACCCGTCGGAAGCGGTGGATTTGGCTATGACCCGCTTTTCGAGATCGTGGAGTACAATCGCACCTTTGCCGAGCTAGGCGGCGCCGTTAAGGCCGCCATTAGCCACCGCGCTCGGGCGCTCCAGCGGATGGTCCCGCAGCTCTTGTCCTTGGTTCGCTCGGGAACCTGGACGTAAGGCGCAAAAAAAACTGGCTGCGGGATAAGTTCCGCAGCCAGCGGCGAATGATTGAACACCTGCGATGATGGAGGGCATTATGCGTTGTTTATGTAGCCGTCGCAAGACTGATTCACGGGCCGCTTCGCCCAACCGAATGCGCCGGGGCTGCGCGGTCGGGCCGCTTGTCGCCTGTTTTCTGGCGGTTGGCCTGGGGCGGCCGGTGCTCGCCGAGGCTCCCACCCCCTGGATTGAGAAAGAACTCCCCGGCCTCGTCGAGCAATACCGCGAGTTTCATGCGAATCCGGAGTTGTCGTTTTACGAAAAAGAGACTGCGGCCCGGCTCGCGCGAGCCTGGAAGGACGCCGGCTTGGAAGTCCACACGGGCATTGGCGGGCATGGCGTGGTCGGGCTGCTGAAAAACGGCGAAGGGCCGACGCTCATGCTGCGGACCGACCTCGACGCGCTCCCCGTCACCGAACAAACCAACCTGGTGTTCGCATCCAAGGCGCGGGTCAAAGATGAATCTGGCGGCGAAGTCGGCGTGATGCACGCTTGCGGCCATGACGTGCACATTGCCAATCTCATCGGTGTCGCCCGCTACCTATCCAGCCACAAAGACGAGTGGAAAGGAACTGTCCTGTTCATCGGTCAGCCCGCGGAGGAACGTGGCGCTGGCGCCAAGGCGATGCTGGACGACGGGCTTTTCGAGAAATTTCCCAAGCCCGATTTTGCCGTCGCATTACATGTTGACGCCACGCTGGCGACGGGCAAAGTCGGCGTACGCGCCGGCTATGCCTTGGCGAACGTCGATAGCGTGGATATTACGGTCCGCGGCAAGGGAGGCCACGGGGCGTATCCTCATACGACCATCGATCCCATCGTGCAGGCGGCACACCTGGTGATCTCGCTGCAAACGATCGTCAGCCGGGAAATCAAGCCGCAGGAACCGGCAGTCATCACGGTTGGGTCGATCCACGGGGGAACCAAGCACAATATCATCGGCAACGAATGCCAGCTCCAGATAACCGTGCGGAGCTATTCGGACGAGGTGCGCACGCAACTCTTGTCCGCCATCGAGCGGAAAGCCAAGGCAACGGCGGTGGCGTTCGACGCTCCCGAGCCGGTTGTCAAAATATCCGAGGGAACCCCCGCCCTCTTCAACGACGAAGACCTGGCAGCCCGGTTGACTAAGGTGTTCGAGGCCACGCTCGGCCAAGAACACGTCGTCGGCGCGGAAGCGACCATGGGAGGCGAAGACTTCAGCCGCTACGGGCGCGCGGGCGTGCCGATCCTCATGTACCGGCTGGGGGCCGTTGAAGCCAGGCGTTTGGCGCGGTTCCAGGAATTGGGCCAAGAGCCTCCGTCGCTGCACTCTCCGTTGTTTTATCCCGACGTGGAGGCGGCGTTGACCACTGGGATTGCCACGATGACCGCCGCCGCGCTGGATCTGCTCGCTCCCAAGTAGCGGGGGCCAGGTGTTCGCGATCCACCCACTGCAACAAATGTAAACCTTGCGCGCTTGGCGAACGGCGCCGCCCAACCAAAACTGCTTGCCCCGGATTCATGACGCGCACGAGTATTGCCTGGCTGGTCTGCTATGTCGCGTGGATGGCTTTGCTGTTGGGCGGTTTGTTCTGGGCGCGCCAGACGGCGTTCCGCGTGTATGGCGGCGTCGCGGCGCAGGCCGACTGGAACCGATTTCGCGACGATATGGCGCGACTTGCAAGAGACGGCCCCGTCGAGCGACGCCCCCCCAAAAGTCCCGAACCACCGGCTTTGGTCCTCATGCGCGACTACTTTGGCGTGTCGCTCGTCGGCGCCGTGGTGTTCGGATCGCTGCTGTTTGCAATGCTGATGGGCGCCACACGCGGCGCCTTCACGCGCGACTTCGAACCCCAAGCCCATGAGCGCGACCGTGGCGCGGGACACGGAACGGCAAGGTAGAATTGCGCTATGCCGGCTTCCACGACCCGCGATGCTCCCTTTCGCCTACGCAATCCGCCGCGTGACGTGCGCGTTCTCAATTGGCCCTTGCGCGATGATCCGCTACGTTCGCTTCTCGGCGTATTCGCCGGCGCGATGGTCGTCGCCGTGGCGGGCATGGCTTCGCGCGGCGCGGGAACCACCGTCTTTGCAGCTTTCGCCGTGGTCGTGGCGCTGTGGCGCACGTGGCTGCCGATCCGCTACGAGTTCGATGCGCGCGGCGTGACGCAAGTCATTGGCCGGCGGCGATGGCTCGTCTCGTGGCTGTCGGTTGGAGATTATGAATTAACCGGTCGCGGCGTGTTGCTCTTCCCGCGCGGCGAGTCCACCTGGTGGAACGCCACCCGCGCTTTGTTTGTCCTGTGGGCGGGCAAGCGAAGCGAAATTACCGAGATTGTGGAATACTATCTCGGTGGCCGCCTGGTTTTAGAAGAATCAAGTCACCCCTCGACGCGAAAGTAGGCGCCCGGATCGCCCCAGTTTCAATCCGGCTCGGCCTTGATGCAGGACACTTGATGCCGTTGTCCCACCAGTTGGGGAACGACTTCGCGACAGCGTTCCTCCGCAATTGGGCAGCGCGGCGCGAAGGGACAGCCGGGATGCTCCTTGTCGGGCGAGGGCGGCTCGCCCTTGAGTGCGATTCGCTCTCGCTTCTCCTCCATCACGGGGTTGGGAATCGGCACGGCCGACAAGAGCGCTTGGGTGTACGGGTGCCGGGGCGAGAGATACAGATCCTCAGCGTCGGCCAACTCGACGATCCGCCCTAAGTACATTACGCCAATGCGCCGCGCGATGTGCCGCACCACGGCCAGGTCGTGCGCAATGAAGAGGTACGCTACGCCCAACTTCTGTTGCAAGTCCATCAGCAAATTAATCACCTGCGCCTGGATCGACACGTCCAGCGCCGATACCGGCTCGTCGCACAGGATAATCTTCGGCTCGACCGCCAGCGCCCGGGCCACGCCGATCCGCTGCCGCTGGCCGCCGGAGAATTCATGGGGATAGCGGTTCATATACCGCGGGTTCAGCCCCACCAGGTCCATCAGGCGCATCACTTCCAGCCGCCGGTCGCGCCGCGCGTGGAGTTGGAAAATATCCATCGGCTCGCGAATGATCGCCCCGACCGTCATCCTGGGATTCAGCGACGAAAAGGGGTTCTGAAAAACCATTTGAATCTTGCGGCGATGCGGGAACATGGCCGAGGGCGATAGACCATCGATGCGTTGCCCGTCGACGCAAATTTCGCCCTGCGTAGGAGGCGTGAGGCCCGCAATGGCCCGAGCGGTGGTCGATTTGCCGCACCCCGACTCGCCCACCAGGCCCAGCGTTTCACCTTCTTCCACGTGAAAGCTCACCCCATCCACCGCGCGAATCACCCCCTGTTCTCCGAAGAACGGCAAGCCGCGGCGAAAAGGAAAGTGGACCTTCAGATTACGAACTTCCAGCAGCGACGATTTGAGCGACGCTCCCGGCGAACCCGCATGTGGATCGGCAATGGTTTGGATCATTGTTCTTCGAGAAAAGCGTGGGACGTCGCTCGGCTGGTCCCACCTTAGGAATTCGCCATTGCGGCCTTGGGCGTGTGGCGTGGGGCCTGAGTGACATCGACAAAACACGCCAGTCGCCCGCCGCCGGCGCGGGGGACAAGCGGCGGTTGTTTGTGCCAGGAATCCTCGACGGCGAAGGGGCAACGCGGCGCAAAGGCGCAGCCGGGCGGGAGGTTCGTCATGTCGGGCGGTTGGCCTTCAATGACGTGCAACTTCTCCGTCTTGGCATGATCCAACCGCGGCACCGACTCCAATAACCCCAGCGTATACGGATGGCGCGGATCGGCGAATAGCGACTTGGCCGACGCTTCTTCCACAATGCGGCCGGCGTACATCACGATCACGCGATGGCATACCTGCGCGACCACGCCCAGGTCATGCGTAATCAAAATCACGGCCATGTTGAAGTCGTCTTGCAATTGGCGCAGCAGTTCCAGGATTTGTGCCTGGATGGTCACGTCCAGCGCCGTGGTCGGCTCGTCGGCGATCAAAATATCCGGATTGCAAGCCAGCGCCATGGCGATCATCACCCGTTGCTGCATTCCGCCCGAGAACTGGTGCGGGTAATCCCACAGCCGCTTGGCGGCGCCAGGAATGCCCACCTTCTCCAGCATGGCCACGGCGTGGTCCAGAGCTTGCCGATGGGTGTGTCCCAAGTGCAACTGCGTGACTTCGGTCAATTGCTCAGCGACCGTAAGAAACGGGTTGAGCGCCGTCATGGGGTCTTGAAAGATCATGGCGATCCGCTTGCCGCGCAGGCCGGCCAACTGGCGATCTTTTAGTTGCAGCAGGTCTTGCCCCTGGTAGATCGCGCGGCCGCTGACGACCCGGCCCGGCGGACGCGGCACCAACCCCATGAGCGCCAGGTTCGTCACCGACTTGCCAGAACCCGACTCACCCACGATGCCCAACGTCTCGCCAGGAAACAGGTCAAACGACACATCGTTGACCGCTTGCACCAGGCCATCGTCGGTCTTGAATTCGACGCGCAGGTTTTCAACGTGCAGCAAAGGGGCGGACATTACGCAGTTCGTTGTAAGGAAAGGCCCGTGAATGACGCGAAAAAATTTCTTCCTGGAGAACGGAATTTATTCCGTTCTCCATGATTCGCGTCCTTTCGCGTTTTTCGCGGGCCTTTCTGTCAGCGGTTTTTCATTTTCGGGTCCAGCGCGTCGCGCAATCCGTCGCCGAAGAAGTTCAAGGCGAAAAGCGTGAGCGTGAGCGCCAGGCTGGGGAATAGCACCAGCCACCAATAGATCTTGATCGGGGTGATGACCTGAATCCCCTCGTTCACCAGCAGCCCCCACGATACATCGGGAGGCGAGATTCCCAACCCCAGGAACGAGAGGAACGACTCGAACAGCATCACCGATGGAATGGTGAGCGTCAGGTACACGATGACAATGCCCATCACGTTCGGCACCAGATGGCGGAAAATGATGCGGCCCGGGCCGGCGCCGATCACCCGCGCGGCGTCGATAAATTGTTCATTCTTGAGCGAGATCACCTGGCCGCGGACCACGCGGGCCATTGTGAGCCAGTAAATCGCACCGATCACGATGTAAAAAATCATGATCTGGTCGATACCGTAAGGCTCCAAATACGTTGTCTTGATGGCTTCTTCGCTCAAAATGGTGATCAGGAAGATCACCACGAACAAGAACGGCACCGAGTACAGCACGTCAACAAACCGCATCATCACGTCATCCACGGCGCCGCCCAGGTAACCGGCAATCGCGCCGTAGCTGACGCCAATCACCAGCGACACCAGCGTGGCCACCACGCCCACGATGAGCGACACCCGCCCGCCCCAAAACAGACGCGCCAGCAAGTCTCGCCCCAGGGCGTCAGTCCCGCAAATCGACGGGATACACCAGTCGCCGAACATTGCTAATCGCAAGTCCGTTAGTCGTTGCGTCAGCCAATTGGGCTGATGCCAAAATTTCTGGTAGGGGTGAACGTTGGCGTACCGGGCGGCGATCTCCTGTTGCAGAGCTTGTCGCTCCGCTCCCGACGCGGCGAGCAGTTCGCCGTTGAGCTGTTCCATGTCTTGACGAAACTCCGCCAGCATGGCGGTGAGAGTCTTCGTTTCGCCCTCGCTCTCGATGCGGAGCGAAACCGGCTCCAGGTTGGGAGGCAAGAATTGCCGGGTGTCCAATTCTTGCAGGATTGGCGACTGGAGCGGCAGGAGCGGCGTCACGATGGTTGCCAACGACATCGCCACGACAATCCCCAGCGACAGCATGGCGACCACATTGCGGCGCAACCGCCGCCACGCGTCCTGCATTAGCGAAACGCCCTGCAAACGCCGCGCTTCGTCGAGCAGGCTCGCATAGCGGTCGGCCGAGGGCAGGTCCGCTTTCCCCATGTTGGTTTCTGTTTGTGCTTCGACAGGCGCCATAGCAGGCCGCGATGGGTGACGTGGGGCAGGCGACTTGCCTGCCACGGTGGGGAATCTTGGCAGGCTGGAAGCCTGCCCCACGGTTACTTGAGTTTCACGCGGGGGTCAATCAATCCGTAGGACAGATCCACCAGTGTATTCATGACAAACAACAAAAACGTATACACCAGCACCATTCCCATCGCCAAGGTGTAATCGCGCTGGGTGGCGGCTTCGATAAAGTGAATCCCCATGCCCGGCAGCGCAAAGATCTTCTCGATGACGATCGAACCGGTCAGGATCGCCGCCACCGCCGGACCCAGGTAGGAGACGACCGGCAGAATGGCGCCCTTGAGCGCATGGCGGATCACGACCCGATGATGTGGCAACCCTTTGGCGTAGGCGGTGCGAATGTAGTCTTGCCCCAGAACATCCAGCATTCCCGTGCGGGTCAGACGGGCGATATAGCCCGCGAAGGGCGCGCCCAGGCAAATTGCCGGCAAAATAATCTGCGACAGTCGCCCCCAACCCGCGGCGGGAAACCAACTCAGGTAAAACACAAACAACACAATGGCCAGGCTCGCCAGTACAAAGTTGGGAACCGCCACGCCCACCGTAGCGAGCGCCATAAAGCCGTAGTCGTAAGCCGACCGCCGCCCAATCGCCGACGCCACGCCCGCCGTCAGTCCCAGCGTCAACGCGAACATCAAGGCGAACACGCCCAAGCTGGCCGAGACGGGGAAGCCCTGGGCGATGATCTCGTTCACGTCGTAGTCGAGCAGTTTGAAACTTGGCCCAAAGTCGAGACGCGCCACATGGGCCAGGTTGTCCAGGTACTGCACGAACAGCGGTTGATCGAGCTTATAACGGGCCTCGATATTGCGTTTGATTTCCTCGGGAATTTTCTTCTCGGCGTCAAACGGGCCGCCCGGCACGGCGCGCATCAGGAACCACGTGACCGTGAATACGACCCAGAGCGTACCTGCCATCCAGAGCAGGCGTTTGAGCAAGAACCAGAACGTGGTCACTGGTTATTCCTTCTCGATCCGCAGGAGGTGCAACGGGTGGGTGTCGATCACGTTGGGATGGAATCCCTGCACGCGAGGCTGCACCATGTTGGTGGTTACGTAAAAGTAAATGGGAATAATCGGCAACTCGTCCATTAAGATGATTTCGGCCTCGCGCAAAATTTCCATGCGCCGCTCCGGATCGGCTTCGGTCGCGGCTTGATGAATCAGCGCGTCGTATTCGGGGTTGCTCCAGTTGGTGTTGTTTTGCGGACCATCGGTGACCCACATATCGAGGAACGTGTTGGGATCGGGGTAGTCGGCGATCCATCCCGCGCGAGCCACTTGAAATTGGGTGTTGGTGACCGTGTCGAGATACACGCCCCATTCGAGGTTGCGCAATTTTACGTCCACCCCCAGATTTTGCTTCCACTGCTGTTGGATCACTTCGGCAATGGCCCGATGGGCTTCACTGGTGTTGTAAAGGACTTCAATGCTTGGCAACCCGCGACTATTGGGGAATCCCGCTTCGGCCAACAGGCGGCGGGCCTCGCGGACATCGAACTCGCCGCATTCGGCCCCGGTGTAACCGGCCATGCCAGGGGGGACCAACCCACGTGCGGGTATCTGGCCGGCGCGCGTGACCTGTTCCACGATCTCTCGCTTGTTCATGGCGGCATTAAGCGCCCGGCGCACCAATACATTGTCAAGCGGCGGTCGGTCGACATTCAGGCGATAGAAATAGGTAATCAACGCCGGCGCCGAGCGAAAATCAGGCCGCTCTTTAAGCAACGGGATCATCGAGTTGGGCACCGTGATGGTCCAGTCCAGTTGCCCCTCTAGGTACATATTGAGGCTGGTCGTTTCGGACTTGATCGGCATCGCATCGACGACTTCCAGTTGCACGTCCTTCGCACCCCAATAATGCGGGTTCTTCACCATGCGAATGCGATCGCGAATGCGCCGCATCTGTAACATGAACGGCCCGTTGGTGACAATGTTTTCCGGCTTGGACCACTCCGGACCATGTTCTTCGATGCACTCGCGATTGACCGGGTACAACGGGTAAAACGCCGCCAGGTGATGGAAGTAGGGCGTGGGGTTTTTGAGCGTAACCACGAGCGTTGTTGCGTTTTTCGCCTGCGCTCCAACTTCCGACTCGAAGTGGGGAAGCACTTGCCGCACGACTTGCAATTGCTGTGGGTCAATGTCGCCGTTAAGCACCGTCGCCCGTTGTTTGGTGAATAAGCGAGTCTCTCCGGTTGCCTCCCAGTCGATGACGCCGTTCTGCTCGGGCTTGACCTGAACTTCGTAAACCCAGGTGCGCCGCCAATCGACTTCGTCCATGCCTTCCGGTTGCGGTGGTTTAACGATGGCCTTTAGCTCGCCATACCGCATGGTCGCCCGGGGAAAAGGCTGCAAATCGAACTTGCGCTCGCCGTACTCGACTTCCACGCGGTCGCCAACCTCCACCACTCCTTCGTTGTATTGCTGGGCGCCAGCGAGGTAGTAAAGTTGGTAGGCGTACTGCGAGGCGGTCTCGGGGTGGAGCGTGCGGCGCCAGGACCAGACGAAGTCTTCGGCCGTGACGCTCCGGCCGTTGCTCCACTTGGCCTCGGGGCGAATTTTGAAGGTATAGGTCTTGCCGTCGTCCGAGACGGCCGGCGGATACTCGGCCACGCCTTGCGCCGGAGCCATGGGCATGACGCCGTCGGGGCCAGGTTCATCGGCCGCGGGCATCTGTCGCAAAAGCCCTTCGTAGAGCGCCTCCAGAATGCGGTGTTCGGGCGAGCCTTCGGCCTTGGCCGGGTCGATGGTTTTCACCTCGTCGCCGTTATTAAAGGCGAAGTCAGCCTTGGGCAGCGTGCCAAAGGTCACCGCCCAAGCCAGGGAGGCGACCCCCAACAACATCGCGGCATAGGGAAAGAGCCGGCGCGCCGGATGGTGCATCGCGGTCCTCAACAGGTTAAGTCACGACGAACAACGAGTTTATGGTACGAGGGCCGCCGTCGCGAGACAACCGCAGGAGGGTAATCGCCGAACTCGATCCCGGCGACAAAAGAGTCGCGTCCGCCGGCGTTAAACAAAGATGGGCGAAAAGCTTGTGAAAATCGCGTATTTTTCCACAACCGGCGCTCCCTTTCCAGGGTTCAATCGGTTAGAATACCCACAGACGTGAAAGGGGCTAAACCGTCCTTATCCTTTCACGACCCACGTTCTGTGGGAGAATGGCGATTCCGCCGCACAACCACAACCCCCGTACTCTCTTCTCTTTAACGCCGCATAGCGGTGACGGCTTGGTGTCCGTCTGTTACGCGGCCAAGTCCTTGGCGTTCGCCAAGGCCCAAACGTGACTCGTATTAGATTTCGAGGCTAACATGGTGAAGTTGCTCACCGAACCAACCGTGAATAGAGAAAACTTTTTGTCGGGCGAAGACGAAGGGGACTACCTTGCCGGCGCTTCGTTCGGCACCCGCGAGCAAGCCGATAATCGCACCATTTCCGATTTGGTCCTGCTCTTTAAATTATTCGCCGATGAGACGCGCCTGCGAATCTTGGTGTACCTGATGCAGCATGGAGAGCTGAACGTCCGCACCTTGTGCGAGATGCTCGGCCAAAGCCAGCCTGCCGTCAGCCATCATCTGGCGTTGCTTCGGGCAAACCGGCTGATCGAATCGCGCCGCGACGGGAAACACAACTTCTACCGCGTGTTGCCCGAACGCTTTGAAGACCTGGCCGACCTGGTCTTTCGCGTGACCGCCGACGACTCAGGGGCGATTCGTTTTGAAAATTTCGCGCTGGAGCGCGTCACGCACGACGAAGAAGTGCGTTAATCACGCATGGCGCGCTTTGAGCACGTACGTCACAAGCCGCCGCGGGCGTTAAATCGACCGCGTGAGCTGGTGTTGGCGTGTCCGCAGTTGCGGAGCAACGTCAATCTTTCGCGGATGGTACGCGCCGCCGGATGTTGCGGCGTGCGGCGAATTTACGCGTGCGGCAATCCCAAGATTGATCGCGAAGTGGCCCGCGACGCGGCCGATGTGGTTGAAATCGTTGCCCGCCGCACCTTGCCGCCGGTTCTTAAGGCGCTCAAAGAAGAGGGCTATGCGCTGGTGGGGTTGGAGCAAACGACCAACTCTGCGTGCCTCTACACCTTCTCTTTTCTTCGCCGCACCGCCTTGATAATTGGCCACGAACGCCAAGGACTTACCGACGACGTGCTGGGGCTGCTCGATCACGTGGTGGAAATCCCCGTCTATGGGCAGCCTTTCGCCCACAACGTGGCAACGGCCGCGGCCATGGCGCTCTATGAGTATTGCCGCCAATTTCCCGATGGTTGACCGGTTTGGCCCGGCCCGCCTAAACTAGCGTGTTTGGCCTCTCTCACCTTTACTTTTTGGGAGTGAATCCGTGGCTGGCGTGTGCGTGATTGGCCTGCAATGGGGCGACGAAGCCAAAGGCAAACTGGTCGACTTGTTGACCGGGCAGTTCGAAATTGTCGTCCGCTACCAGGGAGGCGCCAACGCGGGACACACGGTTGTTTCCGAGGGCAAAACCTACAAGCTGCATCAGATCCCCAGCGGGGTGCTGACGCCGGGCGTCATGAACGTGGTTGGCCCCGGCGTGGTGCTGAACCCAAAGGTAATGATCGAGGAAATGGACTGCCTGATCGCCCAAGGCGTGAGGTTTGAAAGCAACCTCATGCTCAGCGACCGCGCCCATGTGGTGCTGCCTTGGCACATGGCTGAGGACCAGGCGATGGACAAGAATACCGCCGATGGCGAGAGCATTGGCACCACGCTGCGCGGCATCGGGCCATGTTATCGCGACAAAGTCGGGCGGTCCTACGCGGTGCGGTTGGGCGACTTGTACCGCGATTCGTTCCGCGAACGCATCGCCTGTATTGTCGACGCCAAGAAAAAGGTGCTGGCGGGCCTCAACGGCGGATCGACGCTGGAATTGGATCCGGACGCCATCTTCGCCGAGTACAACAAGTATGCCGAACGATTGTCGCCTTACGTGGCCGATACCACGGCGTTCTTGCTCGACGCCGTGGAGCAGGGTAAACGCTTGTTGTTTGAAGGCGCCCAGGGCGCGCTGCTGGACGTGGACCACGGCACCTATCCGTTTGTGACCAGCAGCAACAGTTCGGGAGTGGGCGTCTCGGCCGGTTCGGGTGTGCCGGGCCGCTGGATTGAAAAGGTGATTGGCGTCATTAAGGCCTACACCACGCGCGTCGGCGGCGGCCCCTTTCCCACCGAATTAAAGGACGACGTGGGCAACCATATTCGCGAACGCGGCCGCGAATATGGCACCACCACGGGGCGTCCCCGGCGCTGCGGCTGGTTCGACGCCGTCGCGGCCCGTTACACGGCTCGCCTGAGCGGCGTCGATGCGCTGTCGCTGATGATGATGGACGTGCTATGTGAACTGCCCGAAATTAACATCTGCGTCGCTTATGAGATTGACGGCCGCCGCACCAGCCAGTTCCCCAGCCACGTCGATGACCTCCGCCGGGCTAAACCGGTGTACGAAACGCTTCCCGGCTGGCGGGAAGACGTATCGCAGGTGCGCCGGATGGAGGATTTTCCTCGTAATGCGCGGGCGTACATCAACCGAATTAGCGAACTTCTAGGTCGGCCCGTGGAGGTCGTCTCGGTCGGGCCGGATCGCCAGCAGACAATCTTCGCCACGCCAACGCTAGTGCGCCAGTAATCATTCGTCACGGCCACTGTTAACCTTGTGATGTCCGCCCCGGAAGCCGCGGTGAACGCCAAGCAGCGCGCCCTGGTCGGACGCGCATGTGGCGGCATCCGCGGCTGGCACGCCGGGAATTGCCGGCGCTGGCGGCGCGGGTGAGTCAACTCACGCTCATTGAGTTCAAAAGCCCCACGGACATTTCGAAAACAGGCGATCTGGATCAGTTTTTCGCTTTGGCGCATCATTTCCGAAGCCAACAACGTCCCATTCCCTTGCGGTCCGAATTGACGTTGATCGTTTTGGCGCCGCAAATCAGCGGTACATTCCGATACGACGCGCAGCGTAGCAATTTAACGCTTATCGAAAGCGAGCCAGGCGTTTACTCCCTGACGGGAGCGTTCTTCACGCTGAGGGTCATGGAAACCAATCGCATTGCAGGCTTGAGAGCGAGCCGATCTTAATGCTCTTTAGCCGTGTGTTTTTGCAGGATCGGAGCCATATAATTGAAGAATGGAAGCACAGCAGACTTGATGACGTGCTGTACTATGTGTTGCGACAAATTCAACAGTTCCAACAATCGGGCGAGGCGTTTACCTTGCACCACCAAGGGAGCAGAATCATGACCCAAACCCTCCAAGTGGTAAAGGCGGCGGTAATCGCCAAAAAACCGCGGGAGGAGTTTTTGGGGTGGTTGTCTCCCGAAGATCGTTTGAAGGGAATGCCGCCCGAAGAACGCTTGAAGGGGCTTTTGGCCGACGAAGCTTTACAAGGGCTAAGCGATCAAGAGCGCCAGCGGTTGATCGAATTGGCGAAGCGCCTTCCTGAAAAACCGTAGTTTTTCCCTCCGCCTCCCGATAAATCACGCCCCCATGCCGCCCGCCCAGCAACCAGATGCCTTGCCCAATGTGCCGCCAGAGCGGCGACCACGGCATATTGCCATTATCATGGATGGCAATGGCCGCTGGGCGCAGCGGCAGGGACTGCCGCGCATCGAGGGACATCGCCGCGGGGTGGCCAGCGTGCGGAACACCGTCGAGGAATGCGCTCGGCTGCACATCGAGCAACTCACGCTCTACTGCCTCTCTAGCGAGAACTGGAAGCGACCGCCATCGGAACTGGATTTTCTGATGCATCTCCTCGAACAGTACATGATCGAGGAGCGGTCGATCATCATGCGGCAGAATATCGTGGTCCGCATTATCGGCCGCCGCGAAGGGATTCCCGAGCGCGTCCAACGCGAAATGGATAAGACCATCGCCCTGAGCGCCAGCAACACCGGCACCCGGCTGTGCCTGGCGATCAACTACGGCGGACGGGCCGAGATGGTGGACGCCGTGCGGCGGATCGCGGCTGACGTGCGCGACGGCATTCTGGCGCCCGAAGCCATCGACGAGTCGGCGATCGCGGGCTATCTTTACACCTCTGGCATGCCCGACCCCGACTTGCTGATTCGCACAGCGGGCGAGATGCGAATCAGCAACTTCCTGCTATGGCAGATCAGCTACGCCGAGTTATGGGTCACCGACCTTTGTTGGCCTGAGTTCGGCATCGAGCAATTACATCAGGCGATCCACGAGTACGCCCGCCGCGACCGGCGCTTCGGGGGCCTTAGCTGAGTCAGCGACTAGGAAAAAGCCAAGACGAAGGCGGACGGCCTCAACCCACGCTTTCCCCTATTCGCCATTCGCTCTTCATTCAAAGGATCAAAGCTTGTGCTTCGTTGGCGACTGATTTCCGCGGCCATCGTTCTGTCGATTCTGTTGACGCTGGTTTGGGCCGATTATCAGCACAACTTCGGCGCGCCGGGGGTGTGGCTGGCGCCGCTGGCGCTCGTGTTGGGAATGCTGGCGACGGGTGAACTGCTCGCGATGTACCGCAACGCGGGCCACAAGCCGGCGGCCTGGGCCATGTATGCGGGCAACGCATTGATCCTGCTGGCGGCCATGGCGCCGCTGGCGTGGTCGCTGCGCGGACTGCCCTACCCGCCGGATTGCCCGCTGGGAACGCTGGGGTGGGTCTTGTCGGCTACGGCGCTCGCGGTGTTACTAGCATTCCTCGCCGAGATGCAGCGTTACCGCGGCCCCGGCGGAGTCTCGGCGAACATTGGCCTGGTGGTGCTGGCCGTCACGTACATCGGCCTGTTGATGAGCTTCCTCATAGCGCTGCGCATGTTTGGCGGAAACGCGGTGGGTATGGCGGCGCTGTTGTCGATGATTATCGCCACCAAGCTCGGCGACACCGGCGCATACACCTTCGGCCGCCTATTTGGCGGAAAGGTGTTCGGTTCGTTGCGCATGGCCCCCGTACTCAGTCCGAAAAAAACGTGGGAAGGAGCGGTTGGGGCGCTGGTGTTCTCGTGCCTTGGCGCGTGGCTAACCTTTGAATATCTCGTTCCGCGGCTCACGGGCGTCAACGAAATAGCCACGCCGTGGTGGCGAGCCATGATTTACGGCGGCGTAATCTCGATGGTGGGCATCCTGGGCGACTTGGCCGAGTCGCTCCTGAAGCGCGACTTGGGCGTGAAGGACTCCAGCACCTGGCTCAAAGGCCTGGGAGGCATCCTCGACCTGCTGGACTCACTACTGGCGACCGCCCCCATCGCGTACTTGTTTTGGGCCTCGGGGCTTGTGACCGCCTAGACGTAGCGGCGGCGTCTCGCCGCCACTACGGTAAGCGCGCCGGACTACTCTTCTTGAGCGCGTAGCTTGGCGAGTACGCTTAGGTCTTCCAGCGTGGTGGTGTCGCCTACGGTCTCTTTTCCCGAGGCGATGTCCTTGAGCAAACGCCGCATGATCTTGCCGCTGCGGGTCTTGGGCAAGGCCGCGGTAAAGTGTACTTCGTCGGGCTTGGCAAACGAGCCAATCTCTTTGCCCACGTGCTGCCGCAGTTCCTCACGCAGCTTATCGCTCGGCTCGCCGTCTCGGAGCGTGACGAAGACCACCAGCGATTGCCCCTTGATCTCGTCGGGACGGTCCACCGCCGCCGCTTCCGCCACCAAGGGATGGCTCACCAAGGCGCTTTCCACTTCGATGGTGCTTAAACGGTGGCCCGAGACGTTAATCACGTCATCAATGCGGCCCATGATCCAGTAATAGCCGTCATCATCGCAGCGGGCGTTGTCGCCGGTCAGGTACATGCCCGGCACGCGGGTCCAGTATTGTTGCTTGTACCGCTCGTCATCTCCCCAAATGCCACGGAGCATTCCCGGCCACGGCTTGGCCATGCACAACATGCCGCCTTGCCCTTGCTCGACTTTCTCGCCGCCTTCTTTCACAATGACGGGCACAATGCCCGGTAACGGCTTGGTGCAACTTCCCGGCTTCAGCGGAATGGCGCCCGGCAAGGGCGACATCATGATCCCGCCTGTTTCAGTTTGCCACCAGGTATCGACAATGGGGCAGCGCTCGCCGCCGATTTTGCGGTAGTACCACATCCACGCTTCGGGGTTGATCCCTTCGCCCACCGTGCCCAATAACCGCAGGCTCGACAGGTCGTGCTTGTCGACGTGCTGATCGCCCCACTTGATGAATGCCCGGATGGCGGTGGGCGCCGTGTAAAAGATGCTTACGCGGTACTTCTCGATGATCTCCCAGAAGCGGCCCTCGGTGGGCCAGTTGGGCGCCCCTTCATACATGATTTGCGTGGCGCCGGCCGCCAGTGGACCGTACACAATGTAGCTGTGGCCGGTGACCCATCCGCAGTCGGCCGTACACCAGAAGATGTCTTCGTCGCGATAGTCGAAGACCCACTCAAAGGTTTCCTTCACAAAGAGGTTGTAGCCGGCGGTGGTGTGTCGAATGCCCTTGGGTTTGCCAGTCGAGCCGCTGGTGTAGAGGATGTACAGCGGGTGCTCGCTATCGAGCGGTTCGGCGGGGCAGTCGGCCGAGGCATCAGCCATCAGCTCGTGCCACCAGTAATCGCGGCCCTCCTGCATGTTCACCGAGGCGCCGATCCGCCGCAGGACCACGCACTTCTGCACCGACGGAGATTTCGCCAGCGCCTCGTCCACGGTCTCCTTGAGCGGGAGTTGCTTGCCGCGGCGCCAGCCTGCGTCGGCGGTAATTTGCAGCTTGGCGCTGGCGTCGTTGTTACGGTCGGCAATGGCCTCGGAGGAGAAACCCGCGAAGATGACCGAATGGATGGCCCCGATCCGCGCGCACGCCAGCATGGCGACGACCAATTCGGGCGTCATAGGCATGTAGATCGAAACCACGTCTCCCTTTGTGACGCCCAACCCCTTGAGCACGTTGGCGAACTTACATACCTCGTGGTGAAGCTGCTGGTAGGTCAACGTGCGTTGATCGCCCGGTTCGCCTTCCCACAAGATCGCCGCCTTGTTGCGCCGCCACGTGGTCAAATGCCGGTCCAGGCAGTTGTACGACGCATTGGTCTTGCCGCCCACAAACCATTGGGCAAATGGCGGCTCCCATTCCAGCACTTTGCTGTAAGGCTGGAACCAGTGCAGTTCGGTTGAGGCGACTTTGTCCCAAAAGCCTTCGAGGTCGCGATTGGCTTCATCCCACAACTTCTGATATTCGTCGGCCGACTTGATGCGTGCCCGGGAGGAGAATTCCTGGCTCGGCGGGAACACGCGAGCCTCGTTCATTACCGTTTCGACAAAGGCCTCCGGACGATCGGACATGCTCATTTCCTTCGCGCGCTGAGGAACACAACAACCACAGGTCAAGCAAAAAGTCTAGGGCCGATGGCCCGGTCTGTCAACGAACGCCGCAAGGGGCTGACATTCTTGTCAGCTTGCATCCCGTCACGACAGGTGGGAATTCACGGCTCCAAGCTACGGGAGGAACACCGCCCAATTCCCAGGCGCGTTGCCCGTAAGCATTAGCGCTCGTGACGTTGCCGCGGCAAGACGGGGTGTGTATTGCCGCTCGATTGACTAAAACTCGTGCGCAACGTCTAAATTGAACCACAAAGCGGAGCGCGTTATTGCTCTAGCACCTTGCGGACTTCCGTTTCGAGAAGTTCCAACGTAATTTTGAGGTCGGGGCCGGGCGTGAGGGCTTTTGCCACGTTGCTTTGCCGGTCGTAAATCTTGTAATGGGGTATGGCTTCGTCAATGGCGAAGCGTTCGAAGCTTTCCACTCCCGCCCCGTATTCGCTCAGCAAATTCTCGAAGCGGGCCTCTTGCTGTCGGAGAAACCCCAAGGCCGCATCCTTGTTCTCAGGATCATCCAGGCTGACCGAGATGACCGCCACCTGGTCTTGCGGGAAAGCGCGACGAATGTGAACCGTGTGTGGAAAGTTCTCCATGCACGGCGTACACCAGGTGGCCCAGAAATCGACGAACACGACCTTTCCCTGATGGCGCGCAAGCGCCTGTTGGTAGCCCTCGATGTCTACGACCTCAAGCGTAACATCCTGGCCTGTACTTTCGGCGGAGGAGTCCGTCGTCGCCTGCGCGGCGTCGTGATCTTGAGCGTCCTCCGGCGCGTCTACGTTAGGCGAGGCGGTGGTGGCGTTGGTTGCGGGCGCGGGGTCGCTCTCGGAAGAGGTTCCGCAACCCGCCAGTCCGACCGCCACGGCGGCAGTCAAAAGCAGTCGCGACGCATTCAGGGCCAATGCTTGAAACATTCGTTGCACGTTCTCTCTCCTGGGTTGGTCGCGGAAACGAAAAAACGCCGCCGGCCAGCGAAGGCTCAGCGACGTTTGTTGCCGCTCTTGGAGCGTTAGTTCTTCCAGCGGATGCCGCAACCGAAGGCCTTCTTGCCTTGCACGGTGGGCTTCTTGCCGGCGATCACCGAGTCCACCACGTCCGCGACGTAATGCTCGGTGGGGTTGTTCTGAGCGTTGTCGAACGAGCCGATGTAAACCACCTGACGATCCTGATCCAGCACGTAGATGTGCGGAGTGACTTTGGCGCCGTATTCCTTGGCGGTGGTTTGCGAGGCGTCATAAGCGTAGGGGAAGTTGAAGCCGGCTTCTTCGGCGCGGGTCTTCATCTTCTGGAGGTCTTCGCCCGTGTTCACGTTAATGGCGATAAACGCGGCGCCCTTGTCCTTGTACTTCTTGGTGAACTCCACGAAGCGGTCCTGGTACGCCACCGCCACGGGGCAGTTGTTGCAGGTGAAGCAGAGCACCACCGCCTTGGCGTCAACGTCCGACAAGCTGATCTTCTTGCCGTCCGCCGTAGGCAGATTCTTGAACTGGGGCGCCTTCTCGCCCACGTCGGCCGCAAAGCCAACGCTAAACACCGACAACGCCGCGACCAGAGCAACCGTAACACTCAACACTCGGTTCATCGTGCGACTCCTACCAAGGGAAACAGGGGTGAAACCGAAATTATCCGGCGATGGATTGCGAGGCTGTCATTCGTGGCCTCAACCGGTCGCCAATCTTACGCTCCCTAGGGAACAGTGGTTCAACACAAAGGGCAGTTTTATTTTCCGCGAAACGTTCCTTCCATCGCGAACTCTACCGACTATCGGATCCGGGCATTGTAAAGCAGTAAGGGCGCAAGTCAAGCATATGCAATGCTTTTCGCGTTGCCCGTAAGACGGACTACGGGTTTCCTGAGCCGCGGATTGAACATGGAGAAAGACAAGAAAAACAACGTGTCAACTTTCCTGTTCCGTGTTTCATCCGGGGCTAAACGATTCTCAAGACTTGACGTTGACGGCCGCCGTCGGAGGATTGACAAACGCGGCGCTTGCGGCAGCGGCCTCTTCCACCGTCATCTCGCCTTCTTGCAGCCAGAAGCGATAGTTCACATTGAGGGATTGGTCGCCAACGAGCTCGGCTTCAAAGTACGAGCCAAAGCGGCCGTAATCGCGTTCGCTGAAACGGGCTTCTTTAGGGTTCCGCGGATGATCCACGTAGACGCAGGTGTAGCGCTGGTCGCCCAGCACAAAGCTTAGCGCGTTCCAGGGCAGATTCACGTGGTCTTTGTTCTGGGGCCAATTGCGGAAGCTGCCGGGCTTATCTTTCCCGTCGGGACGCAAGTAGTAGGTCAACTTGGCTGTCTTGTCGGGCACGTCCTGGGAAGCGCGGAACTGAACGCCCGCATGCTGCGGATCGCCGTCGAGCTTCACTTTGCCGTCGGCGCTCGTAAGGCGCGACGCGAACTCGATCAGGCGGCCGCCAGGCGTGTTGTAGACGGTGATCTCGCGCTCTTCATGGGCAAACGGTTGACCATCGCGACCACGCCAGGCGATCGCAACGCGATGCCGGCCGAGCACAGGCCCCTCTTCCTGCGAAAGCACCTCCTCGTGCGTTTGCGACTCGCCGTTGTTGCCGTGCCAGGTGTCGGCTTTCTTGTCGCCGCCGTGCGTGATCCTGTTGAAGCCGTAAAACACGCCCCGATGATGTTGAAACAATCCACCAGGACCTTTGGTCACCAGGCGTTCGCCCGCGGGATCGTAGACATGATGATAGACCTTGAAGGTCTCAGCGCGGCGTTCCTTGGAAGAGTCATCGACCGCCTCGTACATGTAACGCAGCACCGGCTTGTCGCCCAGCCGCAGGTCGGCGTGCTTGCCCGGCGTGTCTTCCCAGTGGAAGGCAGGGCCCGAGGCTTGAACATTGCTCAATTCGCCGCGCAGTTGCAGCGAGGCGCCTTTCTCCAAACGCGGCACAATCAAATGCAACTCACGAGCGTTGTCGCTTTGAGTGTTCGCGTTCAAGCCTGGCCGCGTAATTTGGCCGAAAATCTCCTGACCATCGCCGGTCGTGAGGCGAATAGTTTTCACGTCGCCTTGATCGCCGGAAAGTTGCACGGGCACGCGCACGGGCACGTTTTCCCATGCGTGTTCGCCACCCCTCACCAAGACCTCGACCCTTGGGGCCGCGACCGCGCTGGACGCCAGGCATAAGGCGACGCCGAATGCGAGACCATTTCGAAACGACCCAAGCGTTATCATCAGCAAGTTCCTCATGGTGGGTGAAACGTGGCGCGAGGAAAGGAAACCTGATAGGAAGGGTAAGCATAACCCGCGCCGCCGGCTTCCTCAACTCGCGAAGCGACGTTTAACGCTTTTGGCGGTTGGTGTAACGTAACGATTCCCGTTGCACAGGGGATGGCGCGAACGCCGATGGATTACGGCGGTTCGCGCGTAGGGTAGAGCGGGCACGATCCTTGGATACAATTTCCATGAGCGAATTTTTGGACTTGGTAATCATTCGTCCCACGCCGCTGGGGCAGGGGGTGTTTGCCCAGCGGCGCTTCGCCGCGGGTGACGTGATCGGCGAAATCCTGGGAGAGGTAATCGACGATCCCGATTACTCCACGCGGTATGGCATGGACTTGGGCGGGACGCTGACGCTGGAGCCGGCGCCGCCGTTTCGGTTTCTCAATCACTCGTGCCAACCGAACTGCGAACTGTTCCAGTGGACCAGCGAAGACGGCGAAGACGAAGAAGAAGATTGGTCGCGCCGGATGTGGCTGGCGGCCATTCGAGACATTGAGCCGGGCGAAGAAATGACCATCGACTACGCCTGGCCCGCCGACGCCGCCATCCCCTGCCTCTGCAACGCCAGCAACTGCCGCGGTTGGATCGTGGACACCGCCGAACTTCCACTCCTCCAAGCCCACACACAACCCACCGAAATCGCCGGATAACAGGTTGTTCGAAATCGGTCGTGAAGGGGCGGATAACCGACTTCCGGCTTTCGGCCTGCAACCCCCTACTCGCGCGCGTCCAGTTCTTTGATGTAGAGGTTGGCGAACTGGATCGAGTCACCGTGGTGCTGGAGCGCAATCGGACCGCGCTCGCGCACGCCCGGGAGTTGGGCGTTCTCGATGACCGTCTTGCCGTTGAGCACCACTGTCAGGCGGTCGCCGCGCATGGTGATTTCAAAGCGGTTCCATTGGCCGAGGGGGTTGTCAGCCTTGACCTTGGGCGTTACCCCGGCGCGCACTTCGGGTGATTGGTTCTTGTCGGTGCGGTAGCCGTAGACTTCGCCCGAACCAACGGGCCAACACCACATGTTGATCTGGCTCTTGCTGTCGCCGCGCAGATAGATGCCGCTATCGCCCGCATCGGGAACGTCTTCCATCTTCTGCTGGCCGTTCTCGTCCAGCACGTATTCGCCGCTCGGCCAGATCACGGGCCGCGGGGTCGGCTTGGGTTGGCCGTTGAACCGCCAATCGCAAATCAAGGTGAAGTCGCCGTATTCCTTTTCGGTCCAGAGGTTTTTGTCGGCGGCTTCGCTCTTGCCGTCGTAGTCCAACCGCCAGTCCGCGGGGCGCCAATGACCTTCGTGCCCCGATTCGCGTTTCCAGCCCGCTAGGTCCACGCCGGTGTACAGCGATTGAAAGCCTTCGGCCTCTTTGGCAACTTCTTCCGGCTCAGGATTCGTGGACGGTAGCTCTTTGACGCGAATGTTGCGGAAGTGACATTCCGAACCTTCCGCCTCCAGGCAGATGTACCCTTTGCAGGGCCGCGACATGGCGCCGCCGGAAACTTCCTTGCCGTTCACCGCCAGCTTGAGCGTCCCGTCGTTGCAGGTAACGCGATAATGGTTCCATTCCCCCGCCGGTTTGGCGCGGCGTTCGGAAGGCAGGCACCGCATCCAGCCGTTGGGGTGCGGCCGGTCAGGCGTGAAGGTCGCCCCGTGAATGGCGAACACATCGCCGTGGCTGGTGTAGTCGTCGGTGTTCACCCCGTCGAGAATTTGTACTTCGATCGATCGGGTGAACGGCACGCCGGGCGCCGTCAATGCGTCGCTCCAGACAAACAAGCCCGCGTTGCCGCCGGCCTTCATGTGCCGCCACTCCAACTCCAGCACAAAGTTTTCGTACATCCGCTCGGTGCGCATCACGCCGGTGGGTACGCCGGTCGAGACGATCATTCCGTCGCGCACCGTGAAGGTGCCGGGTGCGCAGTTCACGTTCACCCAGCCGGCAAGATCCTTGCCATTAAACAACCGCGCGAAGCCGTCATCCTCGGCTTGCGCGGAAACAGAAAACCAACCGATGAGAAGGAACCCTATTGTAGTACGCAGCATGGCGGGAGTTTTTCAGGCGGGGGATGAACCGAGGCGGGATCCGTCTAATGGCAACAGCCTACACACCCGGGGCGCGCCGTGCAACTTTTTTTCGTGCTAAACCTCTGCGTCAGCCCGCCCGCAGGGCGGTCGCGGGAATCGGGAGACAGGTCGGCCTTCGGCCAGCCCCCTTCAGGTCGTCACTCGATTCGGCAATGGACAACCGACCACCGACGAACTTACTTCGGTAGTAATTGCAGCACTGCGGGGCTGGGGCGTGCAATGACGTAGGACGCAATCAGTTTACCCAGGCCGTTCACCTGTTCGGCGCCCGTTTCGACCGCGGTCTTCACGGCCGCCACGTCGCCGCGGACAATGACGGTCACATAACCGCCGCCGAGTTTCTCTTTGCCAACCACTTCCACGTTGGCGGCCTTGCAGGCGCTGTCGATAGCGGCGAACACGGCGGTAAATCCTTGCGTTTCGATAAAGCCCAAAGCGTCGGTGTCGTTGCTGGCCACGGATGGTTCTCCCTCGGGAAGAAAAACGATGTTTTGTTGAATCAGCGGGTTAAACTCGACCCGGCTTTGGATGGCCTTCCATGCTTCGGCGTCGGGGCGGTTGATGACCACCGCGGTCGGCTTGCCGCCCATGCGCTCGGCGACTTCGCGGCCGGCCTCGATCGCATCGCGGACCACGGCCACCGGACCGGCTAGTTTCAGCACCACGCCCAAGAAGTCGTTCAGTTCGGCTTGCAGCACGCGCAGGCCGGCCCGCTTTTCCATCGTGTCCAGGGCGACCATGGCCGGCGTGGCGCCGGTCGCTTCCAAAACCCCTAACGCCTCGCCAGGTCGGATCATAAGGTCGGTAACCGCAAAAAGTACCCAGAAAGCACAACGTCCAAGTTTAGCATGCGTGTCAATGCGCGTTGCGGCTGGCGGCGATCCAACGTGGCGTTTGGGCGGTCGAAGGTCAAAAGAGGGCGCCGCACGCTATGGAAAGGTGCTTTGGGGTGAGATAGTATTCGGCGATGGCTGAACCTCAGGAAGTGGAACTTGCGACGTGGCTCGAAAGTCGGGGCGCTCGGGTGCGACGGCGCAAGGATGGATCGCTACATACCGTCGATTTTTCGTCCGCTCCCCTGGCGGCGACGAACGACGTGTTGCACCGGTTGGGCGAGAGTCGCCGCCTGGCGGTCTTGCGACTTCGCGGCGCGACGCTTGACGATGCCGCGGCGCCGACTTTGGCGGAGTTTACGGAACTGACGGAACTCGATCTTCGCCAAACGGCAATTACCAATGCCGGTCTCAGCCACCTCGCGACGCTCCGGAACCTCAAGCTCCTCCACCTTACCGGAGCGACGGTCACGCGCGAGGGGGTAAAGCCACTCCGGCAAGCCCTGCTCAATTGCCGGATCGTTTTTTTGGAATAGGAGGTCGTATTCGAGCGCCCAGCCTTGATTCCGGAAGCGGCGGCGCCGCTGGCGGTTTCGCGGCATTCTGATTGGGGCGCATTACAACCGGCAGTTGGTGATCTGCGTTTCGAGGATCGCCGAGGCGCCAAGACTCTCCAAACGCTCCATGACTTCGATCACCTCGTTACGGCGGACCATGACGCGGATCGCGCACCAATTGGGGTCTTCCAGAGGGTTGATGGTGGGCGAATTGAAGCCGGGCGTAATCTTCTCGGCCTCGGGCAGCTTGGAGCGGGGGATGTTGTACTCCAGCAGCGAGTAACTTCGCGCGATGACCACCCCTTCCAATCGCCGCACCACGCGGTCGGCCAAATCTGCGTGACGGCGCTGCGGGTTCTGAACAAGCACTGTCTCGTAACGGCCGATCTCGTCGAGAATCCGCAGGCGGTTGGCCGCCAAGGTGCTGCCGGTTTCGACCAGATCGACAATCGCGTCGGCCACGCCCAAGGCGATCATCACTTCGACCGAGCCGGTAATCGGCACCAGATGTACGTCAACGCCGTGCGACCGAAGATAGCATTCCGTGACGTGCGGGAAACTCGTGGCGATCCGGCAGCCGCCCAACTCCGACGGTTGCTGAAAGTCGCTGTCGTCGGGCACGCAAATGGCGAGGCGGCACTTGCCCACGCCCAGCCGCAGTCGCTCGACCAGTTCAACGCCGCTTTCCGAAACCAAGTCGCTGCCGGTCACACCCAAGTCGATAGCGCCCTCGGCGCACAAGAGCGGCATGTCGTCGGGGCGCAGGAAGGTCACGTCAATCGGCACATCCCGCACCCGCGCAAACAGGCTACGGTCCTGGCGGCGGAAACTGAGGCCGGCCTGCGACAAAAGCTCCTCGGCCAACTCGGCCAGGCGGCCTTTGCTGGGAACACCAATGCGAAGATTATTCATGGGATGTTGCGGCCAGCCGGATTGAGGTAGCGCCCGGCAGGTGGTTCGGACGACGGGACAGGTCAGAGTGGTCCACTCGGCCCACGCGGGGAAGGAACACGCTCAGGGAGCGAGTACGCCTCACTTTGTCGGCGTTGGCCGAGCGAGCGCATCACACGTTACGAGGTTGCATTGTGTCCACGCGCGTCTTTTTCGTCCAGGCCGGACACGCCAAAGCGGCGGGCCAGTTCCTGCTCCACGTCCTCCAGCCGCACGTCGCGATAGGCCAGCATGACCAAGAGATGATAGAGCACGTCGCCGGCTTCGTAGATCAGATGTTGACGGCCTTCTTCGCCGGGTTCGTCGGCGGCTTCAACGACTTCCTGGGCTTCTTCAAGAATTTTTTTGCCGATTTTGGCTGTTCCGCCCGAGAACAACGCCGTGGTGTAAGAGCGCGGAGGGGGGTTCTGCTTGCGGTCTTCGATAATCGCCATCAATTGGGCAAGGACCGGAGCGGGATGGTTCATCGCGAGGCTTCCGATGGGGCTATTCGTGGCGGCGGCGCCTCGCCGCCGACCTAGGCGGCGGACGCCCCGTTTTCCGGCCGCGCGGCGCGGCCGTCATGTAGCCTATCAGAAAAGCCGTCCCTTGGCGGAGGAGCGGCGGGAGCGGGACGAAGCGGGCGCCGCCAGATGAGCCCAGCGGTCGATCAACAGGGCCACCTCGCCATCCATCAGGGCGTCAAAATCGCAGTACGCCGATAACTCGATTTGGACACGGCCAAAGGAGGCGGCGTCTTCGCCCAAAGAAACTTCCAATCCGACAGGGGCAGGGTCTTGCATTGAAGAGGCTCCAGCGACGCCGTGGGGTGGCGCCAAAAGAACGCAGGGTTCTCGCCCGATTGGCGAGGAAGGGGGGAAAGGCCTTCACTCTCTTAGACGACCTGGCGAGTCATTGGTTCACCTTTTCGTTCGATTTTTTCCAACTGCGGCAGGAGTCAGGTGGCAGTAGTCAGCGCTGGTGAATCTTTTGCAAAGTAGGTCCCGCCCGGCAGGCGGGACCTACCAAACAATCACAACCTATCAGGAGCGAGAAGTTGGGAGTCAGGGGACCGGGGCAGGTGCTCGCGGCTCATTCCGCAATCCGCAAGCCGATTTGCCTCAGTCCAACCAATCCTGCTCGCTCAGGCGCTCGGGGACGTAGGTTTCGGTCACAAAGCTGATGCCTTTGTTGATAAGGGCTTCGACTTCCAACTTGAAGTCGTTCTCTAGGAGCTTCTTGATCTCCTTTTGCCACTTGGGCTTATGCTCGAACCAGGGGTATTTGGCGATTTGTTTGGCCCGTTTGCGGTCGTTGTCGTTCAGGCGGATCTGGACGCTGGACGAAAGATCGCAGCGTTCAAAGTCGATGCTCCGCAGTCCCAGGTATTTGGCGTCGGGAATCGCCATGCGTTTGGACTCGAACGCCAGATTGATCGAGCCTTGCTTGATCACGCTGTAGATGTAGTATCCCCACGGATCGTTATCGAGCACGCAATAGACGGGCAGGCTCAACTCGTTGTGCAGGCGGTGCAGCAAACGCCGCACGCCGCGCGGCGGCTGGCCGCCGCCGTGAGTCAAAATGCAGTTGTGCTTCTTCCAGAACTTGTCTTCGTTAAAGCGACGCCAGACCGTGTCTTTTTCAACATGGAGGATGAACTTGGCGTCGCACTTGATGAACTCGACGGTCTCTGGCTCGACGATCGAGGGAATGTTGTAGCCGCCGCTCCCCATGCGGGAACAGTCGATCTCGTCGCCGCTATCGTTGAGCACAATGTTGCCCACCATCGTGCCGCGGTTCGAGGCGTAGACGTGCAGTTCTTCGCGAAGGGCGTTGAGGAGCACTTCCACGTCTTCGATGATCGGGTCGGACTCGGCCTGGTCGTGGAAGGTTTCTTCCTTCGTGCCTTCGATGGTGTGCTTGAGCAGGTAGAACAAACCTCGGATGCTGGTCGTCTTGCCTTCCTCGATCAATTGCTTGCAGCCGCTGCCTACCAGCAGTGTTTGCATGTAGCTCTTGGCCTGCGAAAGATTGAACAGTTCGCGGCGGGTAGTGTTGTTGCCCATCTCGATATAACGCTTGGTCTTGTTGTACCGAGCATTCGAGAGCGAGCGGCTGGGAACGTCCATGTGCGGCGCGCGGCTTTTCTCGGCCACGCTCACCACGCCATCGGCCAGGGAGCGAAGCGAATCCAGCGTCTTTTTGTCTTGGGGCGTGAGCTTCGCCGGCGCGCCGTTCGTCAAGGGAGCAGGCGTTTTCGCGGTCTTCTTCTTAGCCATGGGCGGGCTTTGTTCCGTCAGTCAGTGTGCGATTTCCAAGGACACTAACCGGCGGCTAACAGCCGCCGGAGGGATGCGCCAACGCGCGGTGCGATACCGCAAACGCGTCGCCAACCAAACGTTTTTTACGATGCAGCGGTGAGGGGACTCGGCTCGTCGCCGGTGACAATCAGCACGTTGCCGCCAAATTCCTCGGGGGTTTCCACCCGGCGACCGTGCTTGTCGAACTTGGCGTCGGCCTCCTTGGTTTTTCGTTCGGCCACGCGAAGCAGATCGTTGTAAACCTGCTCGCGGTCGGCGCCGTTGATGGCGCTTACCGCGCCGGCGACTTCGCCCAGGTAGCGGAGGAAAATCGCCCGGCGCTCCACCTCTTGTTTCACGCGCAGCCGCCGCCGCAGGTACATGCCCAGTTTGCGGCCGACCGCTTGCAGGCCCAGCCGCAATTCCTTGGCGATGTCGGGATAGTCGGCGATGGCTTCTTTCGATTCACTCGTGAAGGGAACCCAAACGCTCGCCAGGTGGACCATCAACGTGAGCGGGGCATTGGGCAGCGAACCGCGGGACTGGCTCAGACCATAGCTGCGCCAATTGGTTTGGATGATCGCCTGGGTGATGGCGCAAGCCGCCGGCTGGAACTGAAGCGGCACGCGATTGGCGTACCGCAGGACCTGCATCGTCTGGCCTTCGCTCAGGTTGACGTGCTGCATGGCCTCGTACAACTTCTCGACACCCTGCTTTTTGAGTTTGCCGGGCGAGATGCGGGTGGGCATGTCGGCCGCCTTGATGATCCGGTCGGCGGCGTCGGGTCCCAGGCCGTCGAACGTGCTGATGATGAACTGCCGCAGGGTCCGGGCGTCGCTTTCGCCCAATAGTTCGCGAAGCGCCTCCAGCGACACCTTCTTGACGTTCACCGCGCCGCCGTAGGCCAACGCCACTTCCACCTGGAACGGGTTGCCGCGGTACACCGCCGGCGGCCGAGTCGCGGCGCAGTAGAACTCACCGGGCACCACGCTATATAGGCCCTTGAGCAAGTTCTCTTCGCCAATGGGCGAGATGCAGTCGGTGGTCGGGGCCGAGATTTTGGTCTCTTGAATCGACTTGTACAGCGCGTCGGCCTCGCCTCGCCCGATCTTCTTGGGACTGGTGCGGATGCTGATTTTCGCTCCCTCGCACAAATTCCGCGCAACGGCGGGGCTGACGCGCGAGAACGACGTGGTGAGGAACTGCCCCATCGTGGTGTCGTTACTTTCTTTGAGCATCGACACGAGCCGGCCTAACTCCACGCCGTAAGGATGAGGTTTGATTTCCTTTGGCTCGGGCGGCAATCGCTGCGAAGAGCGGGGGTAGTCGTGTTGCCTTCCGTCGGGATCGAGGTAATGGAGCGTCACGTGCGGGTTGGCAATGGCGGTCTGCTCCAGGTATTCATCCACGCTGCCGCGACCGCGCTTGTAAATGGCCTCCAGTTCGATTGTGACCCGCGTACCGCTGGCGAGCGGATCGGGCTTTTGGCCCTCGGGAGCGGGGTAGCTGTCGATCCATTCGATGCCGTGGTCGGCAATGTACTTGCGACCTTCATCGTTCGCGGGGATGTCTACCCCGTCGCCCTTGCCGTTGAGAATTTCGGGGCGGTTTTTCTTGGGATCGATTTGAATTTCAAAGTAGTGCGCGGGTTTGCGGATCGACGTCTTCGAGATGATTTTGACCGGTTTACCGGTGGTGATCAGCCCGTACATACCGGCCGCGCTAATCCCGATTCCCTGCTGTCCGCGGCTCATCCGCAAGCGGTGGAATTTGGAGCCGTAAAGGAGTTTGCCGAAGATGCTGGGAATTTGTTTTTTGACGATTCCCGGTCCGTTGTCCTGCACTCCCACCTTGAAGCGGTTCTCGCCGACCGCCTCGATGTGGACCCAGATCTCGGGCAGGATGCCGCCCTCTTCGCAGGCATCGAGCGAATTATCGACGGCCTCCTTGACCGTGGTCAACAGCGCCTTGCGCGGGTTGTCGAACCCTAGCAGGTGGCGGTTCTTCATGAAGAACTCGCTAACCGAAATTTCACGCTGTTGCGAGGCCATCGACTCGGCGGTGGCGCGGCGGCGGGAGCCGGAAGTGCTTCCGTTGCGGTCGGCGCCGTCAAGAGTAGCGGCGCCGTTGACGTTGTCGCTCGACAAGGTCTTTGCTCCTTTCCAGGAGAAAAAACAAGGGGAGACAGAAGATGAAATCGACGGTGCGGGTCGTCAGACGTGACCCAAGCAACGGCTGGAAGGGTCCGGCAAGGTGGGACGTAAGCCGGCTATCATGGCAATAGGAATTGTAACGAGTTTACCGGATTTTTCCAGGGCGCTCCAAGGTTTTCGCCCCGATGCGCTGCGTCGCAGGCAAAGTAGTTTTGACTCGTCAGGACGGCGCAACCGACAAATGAGGAGGAACGTCGCCACCAATCGTTTTGCTCGCAATTTTGCAAGGAGACCGCTATGCGCCGCCGCTTTTTCCTGTGGACCTGCTCGGCCGCATTGGCCGTGGCCGGTGTGTTGGGACTGGGACGCCCCGCGGCGCTGGCCGAGGAACTAGCCGAAGCCGCCAACGCGGGAGTTGCGGCCGGCAGCGTGGTGGCCGCCGATGCTGGCGTAGTGGCCGATGGCGGCTTGGTCCCCGGCGCGGTGTATGGCGGCGGGGGCGGGTTTCTCGGCGGACAACCGATGATGTGCCTGCCCCGCGACTACTTGAACCCCCACCTGTTCTACAACTTTTACGTGGGCGGGAATTGCGGCTCGATACCGGCCGGGATGTACCCCACCCCCATGCCGACGCCGCCGCTGGTGGGGCATACCTACTTCACCTACCAGCCGCTATTGCCCCACGAGTTCATGTACGCTCATAAGCGCGTGTACCACCACCATTACAACTACAACCGCGGACTGCACCGCACCCGCGTCATTTGGGCGTGGTAACGGTGGGGCGGGCTTCCAACCTGCCCTGAGCTAGTTACCAATGGCAGACAGAACTGCCTGCCCCAAAAACAACGAGTCCCCCGCTCGGCCCCCCCTCGGATTACAAGGATCGAAGGCTATGAAGTCTCGGTTTGTGCTGGCTGCGGCATTTGCCGTGGTCACGTTTTGCCAGTGTCCTTTCGCCCTGGCGGGAAAGCCCGTGCTCGATGGCCCCGAGGCCACCCGCCATGACATTCACGCCCGCTGGAATGCTAACCGCATGGCGTGGCACGCCCCCTATGCGCATACCGCTTGGGGTTGGCCAGTGGCGCTCGTGGTGCCGCCCACGGCCCACATGCAAACTTCCTACGGGTGGGGCGTGGGTGCGACGCAAATGACGCCAATCTACCACCAGTTCGGTCCCAGCGCCGGCAACCCGCTGGGTCTGCAAGGCCCGCCCGGGTTTTACGGCGGCCCACTGTTGCCCACGCCGTACTGGCCCAGCCACACGGACCAGTTCGGCGTGTATTACGTGCGAGCGCCGTACTAAGCGATCATCGGTTCATCGTGGAGCGTGGCGATTCATCGCTGCTTTCGTCTTTCGGTCTTCACCGCCGATGGTCAAGGCTAGCGGGGTCTTGAAATGACGAAGGCGGGAGCAAATTTCCGCGCTCCCATCGAGGATGGTTGGTGACTCGCCGGACGACGGTCTCCCGTCCGGCGGCAGGCGGCTCGAATCCACCTCGGGCCGCCTTTTTTCGTATTACCACCGCACGGGTGAGGGCGCGACGGCATCCACGAACTTTCGTCGCACCAGGTTGCTACGGCCGGGACGTTAGTTCCAGATTGAAGATTCCGCCTTGCTCCGTCACCTCGACGCGGAGTGGCGAACTTTCCGGGGCGCCGTAACTTGCGGGAATGGCGGCCCGAACGGCGGCGCGGGCCGCAGGCAAGCCGATCGCTGGCGCCGGTTCCGCGCTGTCGTCCACGGGCACGTCCAAGTCGATGGGAAAGATCGGCTCAGTTACCGTGACCTTGTAGACGCCCGGAGGAATACCCATCACATCTTTAACCGAACCGGGGCGAACGGCGATCAAGTCATAACTTCCATCGCTGCCGGTGTTCGCACCCGCGCCGACGCCGGGGGTATCGGCTTGAGGAAAGAAACGCACCGATTTCCCCGCCAGCGGTCGCCCATCGAGTGTCACCACCCCCTGCACGCGCACCAGTGGTGGTCCTTCGCTCTCGCAGCCCGAAGCGAGCAGGGTCAATGCAAGGATAACTACCGAGCGGCGCGCCGCTTTGGCCGATTGCGTCATGCGCGTTCTCCCACCGGGTGAACGTATTTCTTAGGGCGTGGAAACCACCTGGCCGTCCGCCATCGCGCAGAGTGCTTCCAGCGTGGTGGCGCTGACCGTTTGACTGACGAAGCGCACCGATCCGTCGCCCAACACAAAGTGACACCCGCCAGGGTGTAAACTGCCGGCCGCCGCCCACCAAGTTCGGATGCGGCCCCGCACGGGCGTGTACGGTGGGTTCTGCCAGGTCGGATGCACGTGCGGAAGGTGCCAATGGTTGATCCCTGGGTCACTGGTGCCAGGATCAATGCCCGTCATCACCCAGGTGCGGTAGGCCCAAGCGAATGCGGCCCCGTTGGCGTGCCAGCGCGTTGTTTCTCCCATCGCAAAGGTGTTGCTCAGACCATCGGTCACATCGGCCGGGCGTGTGGTGCTGTTCTCGCCGAACATGCGCCGCCGCGTTCCGGCCGAATCCCGCCAGTAGTTGCAAATACTGAAATCCGAGTCACTCGTGATGAAATCGTAATTGGTTGCCGCTCCGCGAAACGACCCGCCTGGCCCGTAATGGCCGCCCGCGAGACGCGACTGGGGATCTCCCGAGTCGGAAGGGCAGAGAAAAGTTTCTAGTACCGTTCCCGCCAACGCGGCGTTGCCGTTGCTGACCGGGTTGCCGACCAATGTGCCCATGGTGTTGCGTCCGGCGGCCGCCGAGGGAGCGTCGGCCGTCGCTTCCTTGAGGTTGAATCGGTCATGCAGCGCCTGTTGCTCCAAATAGGGCAGTAACAGCAGCAATCCGTTGGCGTTGTAAATGCTGGCTTCGCCTTTGCCGGGAGGAGCCGCACACCACGCATAGCCGGTTCCGGCAGGCGGAAACCGTTTGTAGGTGGATTCGAAGTTGTGAAGAGCCAGGCCAAGTTGCTTGAGTTGGTTCCCGCATTGCATGCGACGTGCGGCTTCGCGCGCGGTTTGCACCGCCGGTAAGAGCAACGCCACTAGAATCCCAATGATGGCGATGACCACCAACAACTCCACCAGCGTGAAGCCTGTTGAACGCCGATCCCGCTGCATGACGCTCTCCAAGTAGAGTAGAGAGGAAGACAAGGATCCTTGAACCGCAGCAAGAGAAGTGGTGCGGTTGACTGGAATCTAGCCCCCGGCCGGATGGCATGTCAAACTTTTGGCGCTTTTTCACTCCTCAAAAAAATGCGATGAGATTCGTATCCGCCAAAAAAACGAAAGCGGCGGTGAACTTCACACTCCACCAACGGGGAGTGCGAAGTTCACCGCCGCTTTTGCCTTTGGACGCGTTGGGTTGGCTACTTGGGGATGTCGATCGCAAAGTTGTTCTCGCCCTCGGCCTGGACCTCCACGTCGGTATGGTGTTCCACGGGCGGCGGAGGAGGTGGGGGCGGCGAACTTGTGCCGCCCATCGGGGGCGGAGGCTCGGGGCTGGGCTTCAGGATGCTGACATGGTGCTTTCCAGGGATGGCGCCGGAACGACCGTCGTTCGACACCAGTTCAAAACGCCCGTCTTCGCCCGTTGTGGCGCCTGCGGCCATGCCGCCTTCCGGCGTGAAAATCACGTTGGCGCCCGCCAACGGTTGACCCCCATGAGTCACCGTACCAGTTACAGGCGCCAGGGTGGGACCGCTATCGCAGCCAGCCAACGCCGCCATGCAGGCAATACTCGCCAGCATGGCCCCGATTTTTGGCAATTGTCCTTGCACAAAAAACATAGAATTGCAGTTCTCCGGAGATCTTTCTCGAAAGCTATTTAGAAGTTGCTTACGGGTTGGCCGTCGGCCCGGTCGCACAATCGCGTTGCCGTCCGAGGATCGACGGTCTGCGCGATGAAACGCACCGAACCATCGCTCAGCGCCATCTGGGCGCCGCCCGGATGCGCCGAACGGATGATTGTGTGTCGCTGGTAGCCTGGGCAGTGGTTGGCGGCCGACCCATTCCAGTTGATAGGATAAGCGACGACCGTCACGTTGTGCCACCAGTCGCTATCGCCGCCGGGGCCGCTAGACCAGGCGCCTCCCGCCCAGTTGCCCGCCCGGCAGTCTTGCTTGGCGCCGCCGGCCGTCGGGATGTAAAAATTCGATTCTTCGGCAATGCACACGGTATTACTGGTGCCGTCAGTGATGCTGGCGAAGGTCACGGAGTTTTGCATGACATTGCCGCCGATCGACGCCATCACGCCGTTAAACGTAGAGCGTCCCCCGTAGCTTGCGGCGGCGTTCGGGGTGGGGGTGCTGCTCATGTCGTTCTGATCGTAGTACGTGCCGGCGATTCCCACGTAATCGGGAATCTGCACGGTAATTTGCGAAGGCACGGGCGGCGTCAGGCTTTGGGTGTCGCCGCGGGGGCTTTCCGTGCGGCGCTTGGGCAACGGCGACGAGGGGCAATTCAGAACTTCCACGTCCATTTGCATTTTGAGCCAAGCGTTGCGATCCGGGGCGTCTTGGCCAGTCCAGTCGGTGTCGATAAACGTGAACTTATCGTACGCCGCCGTTTGTTCAATGTACGGCATGATACGCACGATCCACGACGCCTTGCGATAGGGAAACGGCTTTTGCGCCAACACGCCCGGCGGAATGCACCGGTAAGTGTCGGAATAATTGTGCATGGCCAACGCAAGTTGCTTGAGGTGGTTGACGCATTGCGACCGGCGGGCTGCTTCGCGCGCCGCCTGCACTGCCGGTAGAAGCAGGGCGACAAGGATGCCAATAATGGCAATCACCACCAGCAGTTCGACCAGCGTGAAGCCGGGATGCCCAGGGCGACTGCGAATGCGACTCATGGCGTCTCCCCCTGTAAAGAAGAAAATATGAATAAGCCTCGATTCTGGAGATTATGCCTGTTGCGGAGATTCGCGTCAATTTTTCTGCCAAATCGGGTACGGGAACACGTTGAGCCCGCAAGTTTGCCGCGTGATCGCGCCGAAAGTAGGCGCCGTGGGTTTCTTGACTTCGGTGGGAGTCCAATTTGCCATCGCCATGTGTTACTTGTCGGGGAATTGCGTAGGGTTGAATTACCCTATAATTCGGACCAGTGGTTCTCTTCACTCAAAACTTGGTGATGGCATGAAGTTCGGTTTTTTCACGGTATTCATCGCCCTAATATCGTTCTCGGCGGTCGCGCAAGAAAAAAGCGTCAATCCCGGCGTCAACAAAAGTTTCGAGTCGCCGGATGTTCCCGAGTACGTGGAACGATTCGAGAAAGAGGGCCGCGACGTTTACAACCACCGCCATCAGGTGGTCGCAGCGCTTGGACTGAAACCGGGCATGGCCGTGGCCGACGTCGGCGCCGGAACGGGGCTATTCACCCGGTTGTTTTCGCCCCAGGTGGGGAAAACCGGGACGGTTTACGCGGTGGATATTTCTGAAGAGTTTGTGGCCCACGTCGAGAAAACCGCCAAACAACAGAACCTGGAAAACGTCGTGGGGGTTGTCTGCACTCCCGATTCCGTGATGCTGCCGCCCGCGTCCGTTGACCTGGTCTTCATTTGCGACACCTACCACCACTTCGAGTTTCCCCACAAGACCATGCGTTCGATCCACAAGGCCCTCAAACCCGGTGGACAGGTGGTGCTGATCGATTTTCATCGCATTCCCGACGTCAGCACGGAATGGGTCCTAGGGCACGTCCGCGCGGGACAAGAGGTCTTTACCCAGGAGATCGTGGACGCTGGATTCAAGCAGGTAGGCGAAAAGAAGGGCCTGCTGGAAGAGTCCTACTTCGTGCGTTTTGAGAAAGTCGGACCTTAGACCCGACGGAAACGCGCCAAAGTATCCGTCTGAATAACGGTCGCGAAACCGCAAGCGTCAATGCTTGCGATTTCACTGTTTAATGTGCATGCATAGCGACGAAAGGCGCCACGCTCCACAGCCGCTCCGGTAATTCCACCAAGTTTTTCCGGAGCGACTTTGATCTTTCCCGCGTGACCGGCGTACTAGAACTCGCCGAGCGGTTGCCCATCGGCCCGATCACACAACCGGGTAATGGTCCGGAAATCCACGGTCTGGGCAACAAACCGCACGGAGCCATCGCTCAAAGCGAACTGCGCCCCGCCGGGGTGGGCCGAGCGGATAATCGTGTGCCGCTTATATCCCGCGTCATGGTTCGAGGCGGACCCGTTCCAGTTAATGGGATACTGTACGACAGTCACGTTGAGCCACCAGTCGCTATCGCCGGCTGGACCCGACGCCCAAGCGCCTCCCGCCCAGTTGCCCCCCCGGCCGTCCACTTTGGAGCCGCCGGCTGTCGGGATGTAGTACGATGACTGCTCCGAGAAACACGCCGTATTGCTGGTTCCATCGGTAATGCTGGCGAACGTCAGCGAGTTTGGCAAAACGTTGCCCCCCACCGCCGCCATCACGCCATTAAACGTGGACCGCCCGTAACTCATCGTGTTATTCGGCGTGGGAGCGCTGGTCATGTCGTTCTGATCGTAATACGTTCCCGCAATGCCGACATAGCTGGGAATTTGCACGGTGATTTGGGCAGGCACGGGCGGCGTAAGTCCTTGCGTTTCGCTGCGCGTATTTTCCGTGCGTCGTTTGGGCAAGGGCGATGAGGGGCAATCCAAAATCTCCACGGCCAGTTGCATTTTAAGCCAGGCGTTACGATCGACGGCGTCCTGGCCGGTCCAGTCCGTGTCGATGAACGTGAACTGATCGTAAGCGGCCGTTTGCTCAATGTAGGGCATGATCCGCACGATCCACGAGGCTTTGCGATATTTCGGTGGGCTTTGCGGCAAGACGCCGGGCGGCAGGCAGCGGTACGTATCTGCGTAGTTATGCGTCGCTAAAGCCAGTTGCTTGAGGTGATTTACGCACTGGGACCGCCGGGCCGCTTCGCGGGCCGCCTGGACCGCCGGCAGCAACAGCGCCACCAGGATCCCGATAATGGCGATCACCACCAATAGCTCCACCAACGTAAAGCCCCCAGTTTGAAATCGCGTCGACCTGTTCCGCATGGCGCCTCTCCCTTGAGAATAAAAATAGATATCATTGTCCATATTTAACTAATTATGGTGGAGCACCCATATGTCGTCAAGGGCGCCCCGCTCTCCCGACAAGGGTGGACCGCAGGTTGAAGCGCGCAACCCGCTGACCTACAAAGAGTTACGCACACCGCATTATCACGCACAAGAAATAGCGAGAGCGACATCCCCAACATTCCGTTGTTTTGGGATGCCATGTGGTGCGGCTTACGACCCAAGAGTCGTGCCGAATGAACTGCTGACAAGGGGAAGCCAATTGCCCCGTAAGATGCCCTATCAATCCACCGTTTCGGGGTAGATCACCAACTCAATGCGGCGGTTCTTGGCCTGTCCCGCAGTATTGGCGTTGGATGCGAGCGGCTGGGTGGGGCCGTGGGCGAGGATCTTAAGCTGGTCGGCTGGCAGACGGTTGCGCTGCGTGAGCTGGTTAAAGACCGCCGTGGCTTGGGCGGCCGCCAATTCGTGGTTGCTGTAGCGACCGCCCGGCACCGCCGCGCTGGAGGTGTGGCCTTCAACCACGGCGATCTGCTGCGGATAATTTTGCGCAATGACATTGGCCGCGCGATCGAGCAGACCGTAGGCGCCTTGATGGAACTGCGCCGTGCCGGGCGCGAACAACTCGTCGGCGGGCAACTCGATGCGCACCACATCGCCGTCTTTGCGCAGTTGCAGTCCCGGCGCTTCCACCAGCGGCAACGCATCCTGGTAACTGGTGTTGGCGGTAATGGTGGCCCCACCACGGCGGCGCGTGGATGCCTGGAGCACCTCGACTTGCCTGCCTGTCTCGGCCCGCGCCAGGCGCTCTTCGCGTAGTTGGGTGGCGGTTTCGGTCAATTGCTTTTGGAGGAGCCGCACTTGATCGTTCAGAATCTGCCGCTCTTGCTCCATCTGCGCCATCCGGCCCACCAGGTCGGTGTTGTCGGAGTCAAGCGAAGCCGTGCGGTAATTCAATTCCTGAAACTGCCCCATCGAAGCCGCGGGCGGTGTCTGCCCCAGACCCGCGGCGGCCGGTTGCGGCGCCAAGTAGGGGTTGGGTTGATTGCACCCCAAGGCAACTAGCAGGGCGCTTCCCAGCGTCAGTTCAATCCATGATGCACGTCGCATGGCGACCCTTTCCTCTCGGTAGCACGCGTCCCACGCCGGGAGCCAACGGCGCGGAATAGTAATCTGGGTATCCCCCCTCAGGCAAGGCCAGTTGCCGAGGTGATAAGGCTCATGTCGCCGTTGGCAGTAGGTCTTCCTCGGCGCAATGGCCGCGCAAGGTCGAATGCTCGGGATACTCGCCGTAAAACCGTTTGATGTAGTGGCGGCGAGAACTGCCGAGAACGTGCCGCTCCCAGCCCCAGCGAGCTAACAGGCGGTCCGAAATGCGGCGATTCCACGCCTCGCACACCAAGGCATCGATCTGCTTGACGCGGGCGATCTCGTCCAGCACCATCGCCGCGGTGCGGAGCGTGGGGTAGGTGGTCCCGAGGCTAGAAACGGCGTACTTGATCGCCAAAAAATTCGGGAACCGAAGCGGCTGATCGTAATACACCAGGCACCGGTCCCGCCGGCCGCCCCGACCGAACCACGTTTGCCAAACCACGGCCCCCACCGAGATCCACTTGGGCCAAAGGCGAAGATGCACGGCCTGGAAGCGGCCGTCAACGACTTCAATCACGCCGTAACGACCGCGAACCAGGGTCGCGGCGCCACGTTGAAGATCGGTCACAGTTTCCCACAACGCCATAGGGCAGACTCCTTCCAAGAGAAAGATAGCACGCCGTTGAGAGCAAGGACGATGGTTGCCGGGCGATTTTTGGGGAAATGCGCGCGGCGAGGCCGCTACAACCGTGAAAGACGGCAAATGCAAATTGACGGAATGGACAACTTTATTCCGCTTGCGCGCCGCCGATGATGTTTTTCAGCGTTTGTAGACCCATCAGCATCAGGCCCATCAGGAGCATGCAGACGACCAGCGCAAGAGGGATGAACCAGCCAAGGCTGAAGATCATGTCGAGCCAGCCGTGCCAGATTTGCCCCCAATAAACGATGGCGCACACGGCGGCGGCGCATAGGTAGGGGCCGTAGGCGATGTCCGGGCGACGGGTTAGAAGCCACTGCACCACGGCAATCAAAATCCCCAGGAACGGCGCCAGGAAAAAGATGTACAGCGACGGCTGCCAGCCAACGTAGGCGCCGATCATGGCCATCAGCGTCACGTCGCCAAAGCCCATCGCTTCTTTGCCCAACGCCGCCCCCGCCACAACCCGCACCGCCCACACCAAGCCGCCGCCAAACGCCATCCCCACCAGCGAAGACAACATCGCTTCCCACCGTGCGCCACCGGCAAACCAGGCCGGCACAATCAAAGCGACACCCGCGAACGCCAGGAAAAGGGTCCGCCAATACGTGCGATGCCGCAGTATGCTGGCGATCCAATACCGGTACGCGCCGAATAACCCACGCCGGGTAGTCCAGATGGCCGGCGTCACGGCCACACACCAACCCAGGTACAACGTCAACCCCGTCGCAAGCCAGCGAGGTTCGACGCTTAACGCCTGCGGCCACTCCTGGGGCGAGGTGAGCCGTAGTTGCTCCATGTGCGGCATCGCTGCGTCGGACGCCATCGTGAGCACCGGAAGATGCGAATTGGGCAGAAGCCACGCCAACGCCAGTCCAAGCAACAATCCCGGCAGCGTGACCGCGTCAGGAATCGTTTTTTCGTCAAAGTCAATGAACGTGGCGACCGTCATCAACGAAACCAAAAGGATATGGCTTAGATACTGCGCGTGTACGTCGGCCATCGACAAGCCGGATGGGGTAAACCACGGCGGCAGCAACCGCCCTTGGATTTCCCACCAATACAACCACGCATAGAACACGCCCAGGCCAAGCTCGATCAGAAGTGGGCGCACCCAAAAGCCGCGGCCATGCAAGACCGCCTCGCGACGCAGCCCCCACCAACCGAGAATCGGTAGGCGATCACTCCAACGGCGCGGCGGGGCGTTCTCGTGCGGCGCCGACCAAGGGCCAATCGAGCGCGCGAACCAGGCCCAGCGGTAAATCCCGCGGTTCACCTGCCCGCCGACGATTGCCCCAACCAGGAAGAGCAACCCCAGACGCAGTTCCAGCGGGATTTCCAACCACCAATTCACAAGATCCGCCACGGTAAAGGAAACCGGGTGACACCTTCGCTCCGCGAGTGACCTACATTAGAAATCGTCACGTCTTGAACACGGTTCGCAAGTCTAGCATTGCCAGGATTTCATCGGCAATTGCGGCGGGGGTTTTGTCGTCCACGTCGACGACGCAGTCGGCGCAGGCCGCATAAACCGGATTGCGCTCGGCCAGGACGTGCTCGACTTCCTCGGCCAACCCATGCGGGGTGAGGCTGGGCCGGGCGGCGGCGGTCTTGGGGTCGGCCAACAAGCGGCGCTGAATCGCGGGAATCGAGGCCCGCAGCCAGATGGTCTTACCGCGGCCCACCAGGGCTTGCCGGTTGACTTCGCGCATCACCGCGCCGCCCCCGAGCGCGACAACCCGCCCCTCGCGCACGGCCAGGTCTTGAACCACGGCGGTTTCTAAGTCGCGAAAGGCCGGCTCGCCCTGCTCGGAGAAAATCTCGGCAATGGTCTTGCCCGCACGCTGGGCGATCTCGTCGTCGGCGTCGATCCAAGCCAGCCCCAGCCGGTCGGCCAGCACCGGCGCCACGGTTGTCTTCCCCGTCGCGCGATATCCGATCAAAAATAGGTTCATGCCAGGATGGTCGAGCGAGGAATTAAAATTTCGTATGATCGGAGACGAACTTCCACACCCGCGAACTCCGATGAACGCTTCCAAAACGCCGCCAGTCATTCACACAATCGCACAGATGCGCCGCGCGGTGCGGGCCGCCCAGGTTGCGGGCCAGCGCGTGGGAGTCGTGCCTACAATGGGTGCGCTGCACGAAGGCCATCTCAGCCTGGCGGCCGCGTCGAACCGCGAGTGCGACTTCACCGTTGTCACCATTTTTGTGAACCCGACGCAGTTTGGCCCCCGAGAGGATTTTGCCAAGTATCCGCGGACGCTGGAAGCGGACCTGGAGAAACTTGCGACGCTGCGCGTGGACGCCGTGTTCGCCCCCTCGAACGAAGAAATGTACCCGCCGGGGTTCTCCACCTACGTCGATCCTCCCACCGCCGCGACGCTTTGGGAAGGCGCCTGCCGGCCGGGTCATTTTCGGGGAGTGACGACCGTGGTGCTCAAGTTGTTCCTGGCCGTCCCGGCCGACGTGGCGTACTTCGGACACAAGGATTATCAGCAGTCGGTCGTGATTCGCCGCATGGTCGAAGACCTGAACGCGCCGGTCGAAATTCGCGTAATGCCTACCCTGCGCGATCCCGACGGGCTGGCGATGAGTTCCCGCAATGTCTACTTAAGCGTTGAAGAGCGGCAGCGGGCGTTGGCGCTTTCGCGCGGCTTACAGTTGGCCGAGCAACGGGTGGCGCTAGGTGAGCGAGACGCCGAAGTCGTGCGTCTGGGCATGGTCGAGACGCTCCACGCTGGCGGCGTGACCGACATCGACTACGTGGCGGTGGTTGATCCCGATACCCTGGCGCCCCTGGAGCAGCTCGCCGGGCCGGCGGTGGCCCTGATCGCGGCGCGGGTGGGCACGACACGGCTGATTGATAATTGCCGGCTGTTGCCCTCGTCGTAGCGGCGGCGTCCCGCCGCCGACACTCATCGCCTTCACGCCCAACGTCGGAACAAATGCGGCGGCGGAACGCCGCCGCGACGGGTTGGTTTTCAATCTCGGGGCGACACGGTAGGATGACCCTTTACCGGAATCCTCGTATTAGGGAAGGAAACAACCATGAAAGTCGCCACCATTTCGACCAAGAAGGGCGATATTCGTATTCAATTGCATGACGACAAGGCGCCCAAGACTGTCGCCAATTTTGAGAAGCTGGCGAACGACGGGTTTTATAACGGCCTCAAATTTCATCGAGTTATTAGCGACTTTATGATCCAGGGCGGGTGTCCCCAAGGCACCGGCACGGGCGGACCGGGGTACACGTTCGCCGATGAGTTCCATCCCGACCTCAAGCACAGCGGTCCCGGCGTACTGTCGATGGCCAACGCGGGGCCGAACACCAACGGATCCCAGTTTTTCATCACCCATTCCGCCCAGCCGCACTTGAATGGCAAGCACTCGGTGTTTGGCCAGGTGATTGAAGGGCAAGACGTGGTGAACAAGATCGCTCAAGGCGACGTGATGGAGAAGGTCACGATCACCGAGGAGTAAGTCCCCGGATAATCCCCGTAACGTCCACGGCGCCGCGCAACCCCAAGCAATATCGCTTGTGGTTTCGCGCCCAAGGAAAAAAACCTGCGGCGCCAATTCTGGTTACCTAGCCAATCTTCTTGCCGAAGTCGCACCTTCGGCCATGTGTGGGTTACTACCTTGGCGCCACCGACGGGAACTTGGAGCGAGGAGCAAATCGCCGGGCATCCGTGCGATGTGTACGAACCGCCGCAGCGTAATGCTCACGGCTTTGTGGCGTTATACCTGCATGGCGTCCACTTGCAGCGACTTCGCGACTACCCCGCATTTACCCAAGAGTTCGACCGCTATGGCTTGCCGGTAGCGGCGCCGGTTACGCAGCGCAGTTGGTGGACCGATCGGATTTGTCCCGAGTTTGATTCGCAGATCACGGCCGAGCAGCACGTCTTGAAGAACGTGTTGCCCTGGATCGAACAACGCTGGGGGAGTCGCCCGCCGAAGATCGGTCTGCTAGGCACCAGCATGGGCGGGCAAGGCGCGCTGCGGTTCGCTTATAAGCACCCAAATACGTTTCCCGTGGTGGCTGCCATTGCGCCGGCGATTGACTATCATTTGCGGTTGCGCGAAGGCGACGAAACACTCGCCACGATGTACCCCAACAGCGAGGCCGCGCGGCAAGATACAGCGATCCTGCATGTCCACCCGCTCAACTGGCCGCGGCAACAATTCTTTTGCTGCGATCCGACCGATGTGCGGTGGTGGGACAGCGCCGATCGGTTGCGCATGAAGCTCGCCTCACTGGGCGTGCCCTTCGAGTGCGACTTGGAGACCGAAGGGGGCGGGCACGGATTTGGTTATTACAGCCAGATGGCCGAGAAAGCCGTCGGCTTTGTGGCTCGTAGTCTGGACAAAGAACGCCTGCGGATTGTCTAACGATCATGCTCCCTCCTTCCTTTAAGCAGCGTCTGGCCGCGGGCGATACGGTGCGCGTATTCGCGGTCGGGCGAGTCGTGCATCCCGTGGTGATCGAGATGTTCGGCCTGGCCGGCGGATACGACGGCTTCTGGATCGACGCCGAGCACGTCGCCCTGAACACCGAGCAGATGGTGTCGCTGGCCGTGGCGGCGCGGGCCAACCAGTTTGATTGCTTTGTGCGCATTCCTCCGGTCGGCTATTGGCTGGTCACACAATGCCTGGAGACCGGCGCAGGCGGCGTCATGGCGGCCCAGATTCACTCCGCCGATCAGGCCGCCGAGTTTGTGCGCTGGGCCAAGTTCCCCCCGCGCGGGATGCGTGGATTGAATGCCGGTGGGCGTGACGCCGACTATACGCACAAGCCGCCCGCCAGGTTTATTGAAGACGCCAATCGCGAACACCTGACCGCTATCCAAATCGAGACGCTCGGAGCATTGGATCAGGTGGACGCCATCGCGGCGCTGGAGGACGTGGACTTGTTGTTTATCGGCCCGGCCGATTTGTCGTTGGCGCTGGGTTGTGTAGGCGAGTTTCACCACCCCAACCTGTGGAACGCCATTGATCGGGTGGCCGCGGCTTGCCGCAAACATGGCAAGGCCTGGGGCGCGGTGACACCCGACCCGCAGTTCGCCCAGCGCGCCATCGAGGGGGGCTGCCGCATGCCGACCGTGGGCAACGAAGTGCTCGCTTTGCGTCGGGGCATTGAGACCATGAAAGGGGCCTTTGGCGCCGCGTGGCAAGCACAATCGGAATAATCGCTTGGTAGCCGCCGCGGCAGGCGGCGGACTCAAGGTATCTTCAATCTCGGCCACATAGCGTTTCGCGAGCCATACTTTTTGGGGAGTCGCCAATATCTCCTCGTCGCTCCTGTTTGGCGCGGCGGTTGCACCTTTTCCCCTCCCGCGTGTGCCTGGGAAGGTGGACACCGGTTTACCTTGAACATAGACTGGTGCGATTGCTCGAAGAATGATGGTTTGATAATGGATTGCCCGACAGGCGAGCCGTTCAAGGAAGAAGCGATGCGGACGGGGCCGGCTTGCCGCAGCGAACAAACAGGATTTCGATGAACGTTGCATGGGACCGGATTGTATCGGCCTACGAAAAAGCCCGTTACGATCTGCTTGCCGAACGCACCGCCGAAGGATACTGGGAAGGCGAGCTTTCGTCTTCGGCGCTGGCCACCGCCACGGCGATTAGTGCGTTGGCCTTGGTGGAGCGGTACGACCCGACCGACGCCAGCGCCGGTTGCTACGCCAACGAGACGCGTGAATCCTACCTGAGCGAGACGATCATGGCGGGCGTCCATTGGCTCGCCGAGCGGCAAAACCCCGATGGCGGGTGGGGCGATACGGACAAGAGCGCCTCGAACATCGCCACCACCATGCTCGTGGTCGCCGCGTTCCGTTTGACGTGCGTTCCCGCTGGCCGTCCCGAGCTGATGGAGCAGGCGCACAAATACATCGAGAAGCAAGGCGGCCTGGAGGGACTGCGTCGTCGCTACGGCAAAGACAAGACGTTCGCCGTGCCGATTCTCACCAACTACGCACTGGCCGACCTGACGCCCTGGAGCAACGTTTCACCGCTGCCGTTCGAGGCGGCCTGGGTGCCGCAACATTTGTATAGCCGTCTGGGTCTGCCGGTCGTCAGTTACGCCATCCCCGCGCTGGTGGCCATCGGGCAAGCTCGGTTCTTCCACAAGAAGCCGTGGAACCCCCTCATCCGCTGGTTACGCCAGTCGGCGGTCAAGCCGACTCTTGATGTGCTGGAAAAAATGCAGCCGCTGAGCGGGGGGTACTTGGAAGCGGTGCCGTTGACCAGCTTCGTGGTGATGAGCCTGGCAAGCACGGGCCGCGCGCATCATCCCATTGCGCAAAAGGGCTTGGAGTTCCTCATTGATTCGGTCCGCTCCGATGGTAGCTGGCCCATCGATACGAACCTGGCCACCTGGAACACCACCTTGTCGGTCAACGCCTTGGCCCAGGGCGGCGAGGACGTGGCTGAGCTATGCAACCTGGATTGGTTGCTCGCCTGCCAAAACCAGGAAGTCCATCCCTACACCGGCGCGGCGCCGGGAGGTTGGGGTTGGAGCGACTTGAGCGGCGCCGTGCCCGATGCCGACGACACGCCCGGCGCGCTCCTGGCGCTGCGCGTGATGTACGACGGCGACTCGCTTTCGCCGGAACAGCGCGACAAAATTCGACGCGCGGCTTCCGCAGGCGCCACGTGGCTCTTGGACCTGCAGAACGTTGACGGCGGCTGGCCGACCTTCTGTAAAGGCTGGACGAAGTTGCCCTTTGACCGCAGCGGCAGCGACCTGACGGCCCATGCCCTTCGCGCACTTGCGGCGTGGAAGGACGAGCTACAAAATTCCCAGATCGAAGGAGCGATCGAGCGCGGTTTCGCGTATCTGGAAACGCATCAACGCGCGGACGGCGCGTGGACTCCCTTGTGGTTCGGCAACGAAAGCCACCCTCGCGAAGAGAACCCAATTTACGGTACGGCCAAAGTACTGCTGGCGTATCGCGACTTGAAGCCGGGTGAAGCGTCGCTCACTGTGCATCGAGCACTCGACTGGCTGGCGCGAGCTCAGAATCCCGATGGCGGCTGGGGCGGCGTGGCGGTGGCCGATCCCAAGCAGAAGACTCCACGGATGCAGTCGAGCATCGAGGAAACGGCCCTGGCGCTGGAGGCGTTAATGGCGTGGCCGGTTGATTCGCGCCGCGAGGCAATTATAAAGAAGGGCTTGGAGAAGCTGATCGTCGCGGTGGAGAACGAACAGCATCGCGAACCGTCGCCAATTGGTTTGTATTTCGCGAAGCTATGGTATTATGAAAAGCTGTATCCCTTGATCTTCACCGTTTCTGCGCTGGGCCAGGCCCTCAAAGCCTTCCTGCCGCAACCCGCGCAACCCACCGCTCGCCACAAAGACGCGTAACACCAACGCCACGCCCCGACGCCTAGAAGGGACCGACTTTGGCTACCGCACCCGCGCCGAACTCCTTGACTGACGCTGTCGCTTCCGCCGTGGTCGAGACGCCCGCTCCGCGCCAATCCCGCCGGCGCAAGACCACGCACTTGAAGCTCGTTCCCGAGTCCAAGTCGCTCCGCGAACAAGTTCGCCAACGCTGCGCCGAGACCGCCGCCCGGCTGGACAAGTCGCAACCGCTGTCGAAGGACGAGATGGAGCGCGTCGCGCGGGCGATTCTGAACGACTTGGGCCAGCCCGAAGGGTTTGTCGGCTGGACGATGGTGCTGTTAGCCACCGAGTTTTGGCGCGACACGGTGGCGGCCGTGCCGCCGGAGCGGCGTTTGTTCCTGCTGCCGCATTGCTTGAAGCACGCGGAAGGTTGCCCCGCCGACTACGATGAATTCGGCCTGGACTGCAAGCAGTGCGGCGCGTGCAGCATCGCCGATTTCCGCACCATCGCCGAAGACCTGGGTTACAAGGTGCTGGTGGCGGAAGGTTCGCCGATTGTGCTCAAGATCATCGTCAGCGGGTACGTCGATGCGATCGTCGGCGTGGCGTGCCTGAACGTGTTGGAAAAGGCGATCGATAAAATCCTGCTGGCCGGTATTCCTTGCATGGCCGTGCCGCTGTTATCCAGCGACTGCCGCAACACCGCGGTCGATGAAGACTGGGTTCACGAGATGATCCACGTGACCACCCAGCAACCGGCCCCGGCCACGCGCACCTACATGCATTTGATGCGAGCCGCCGCTGGCATGTTCGAGCCGAATGAGTTGGACCGCCTGGCGCCGCGTCTGCGGGGCGGTCCGCGCCTGGCCGACGTCAACGGCCAAGGCGTGCAAGGACTGGACCCCATCGCGGGAACCGAGGCCCTGGCGTATGACTTCTTGAGCAAAGGAGGCAAGCACTCGCGTCCTTTCATTACGCTGGCGGTGTACGACGCGCTGACCGGCGCCCACGGAACGCAGGCTGACGGCGCGCAACATGTCGCGAAGATCCCCGACGCGGTGAAGCGAGCCGCCATGTCGATCGAGACGTTTCACAAGGCGTCGTTGGTGCATGACGACATTGAAGACGACGACGCTTTCCGCTACGGCGATCCCACGCTGCACCGCAAGTACGGCGCCCCCACAGCGATCAACGTGGGCGACTACTTGATTGGCATGGGCTACCGCCTGGTTAGCCGCGAGGCCAAGACCCTGGGGCCTGACGTGGCGAGTGACGTACTCGACTTCCTGGCCGACGCCCACTTGCGGCTGTGCGAAGGACAAGGCGCCGAGTTGCTCTGGCGCGACGCGCGCAACAAGCGCCTGGCGCCCATCGACGCCCTCAAGATTTACGCGCTCAAAACGGCGCCGGCCTTCGAGGCGGCGGTGTACTCGGGTCTTCGCCTGGCGGGGCCGGTTGATCCCTACGTGGAGCCGGTCAAGCAGTTCGCACGGAACATCGGCGTCGCGTTTCAAATCCTCAACGACTTGAAAGATTGGCAGGGCGATCAAGACAACAAACTGGCCGCGGGCGGCGATGCGCTGGGGGGACGCCCCACCGTATTGTTAGCGTTGGCCTTGCAGGCGTTGCCCGCCGAGAAGCAAGAGGAACTGCTGCGGCTGGTGACCGACCCCAGCGGCGCTCCGCTGGCCCGCGTCGGCCGCATTCGCGAACTGTACCAGGAAGCGGGGGTGTTCGAGCAAGCGCACCGCCTGGTGGACAAACACCAGGACCGGGCGGAGCAAATCGCCGACGCCTTGCAGCCCGACGAGCTTCGCCGATTGTTTTACTATTTGATCGATACGGTGCTGGAACGTCCCGCCGCCGACGAAGCCGCACCGCCCGCGCCGCTACTGGCGATTGGAAAGCTGCGGTAGAGAAGGAAGGGGAAGAGGGAGAAGAATAGAGGAATAATGGAGTGACGGAGCGTAGGAGCAATGCGATGGTCATGGATGCCTTAATCCTCCATTACTCCAATCTTCCATTCCTCCACCACTCCGTTCCTGTCCCGGCTCCTTTCGCCCGCCGCCCTCACGCCCCCTTACGGACATGAACCCGCAACTCGGACCAATGCCCGACCTCGACACCTTGATCGGTTTGTTCTACGACGATCCCGAGCAATTGGGGCAGTTCGACGAAGCAAGGTCCAGTGACTTGCCCGAACCGTACGCCGTGCTGCTCGACCACAACGAGCACATGACGGTCACGGTCGAATCGTTTCATCGTTCTCGCGTCGATGTGCGGGTCTTGGAAACGAACATCACGCCCACGCATTATGCCCGCAAGATTCTGCTGACGCGCCAGTCGGACGGCGCGGTGGTGCAATTTGGCGTGGTGCGCTTGAATATGGGTTATCTAAGCGAACCAGTGCGGCGCGAAATCCGCAGCCAGCAGAAACCGCTAGGACGCGTTCTGATCGACCACCACGTGCTGCGGGAAGTGGAGTTGGTGTCGCTGTGGCGCGTGGCGTGCGGGCTGGACTTGCAAAAGTACTTCGCGTTGGACGGCCCGGCGGTAACCTACGGTCGAACGGCGCTCATCCACTGCAATGGCGAACCGGCCGTGGAGTTGCTGGAAATCGTAGCGCCAAGTTGAAAAAATAGTTGCTTCAGCCGAAATTTTGTTACAATCTTCGGGGTGATGGCCATACCTTAACGTCTCGCCTTCCCGCGCCCACCGGCGGCATTCCGCCTCGCACACCCCACCTGATTTCGGCTCCGAGGTTATGAAGGACAACTATGATTGCATCGTCGTAGGCGGTGGACCCGCTGGTTCGACGACGGCGGCCTTGCTTGCCCAAGCTGGCCTTGCGACGCTTCAGGTCGAGCGGGAAAAGATGCCTCGCTTCCATATCGGCGAGTCGCTCATGCCCGAGACCTACTGGACGTTGGAGCGGTTGGGCGTGCTGGAACGCATGAAGAACAGCAAGTTCACCAAGAAGGTCAGCGTGCAGTTCGTAACCAACCGGGGACAGGAGTCGCAGCCGTTCTTCTTCAAGGAACACGATCCGCGAGAGTGCTCGTCCACCTGGCAAGTAGAGCGGGCTGACTTTGACCAGATGCTCTTTGAGAACGCCGCCGAGAAAGGCGCGGACTGCTACGATCAAACACGCGTGCTGGACGTGCTGATGGACGGCGACCGGGCCGTGGGCGTCACGCTGCAAACGCAGGACGGCGCCACGCGCGAGGTGCGGTGCCGCGTGCTGGTGGACGCCACCGGGCAACAAGCCCTGTTGGCGAATCGCCTGGGACTGCTGGTGGACGATCCGGAACTGCGCAAGGCGGCGATCTGGGGTTATTACCGCGGCGCCCAGCGCGATCCCGGCGAACACGGCGGGGCCACGTTGATCCTGCACACGGTCGAGAAGGAATCCTGGTTCTGGTATATCCCGCTGTCGAACGACATTACCAGCATTGGTGTGGTGGGCGATAACGACTACCTGCTCAAAGGGCGTGGCTCGCCGGCCGAGGTCTACGAGGACGAACTGGTGAAGTGCCCCGCCCTCATCGAACGGCTAATGCATGCCGAGATGGTGAGCAAGTTCCACGTGGCCAAGGAGTTCTCCTACACCACGCGGCGCCGCGCTGGCGAGGGCTGGGTGCTGGTGGGCGACGCCTACGGTTTCATCGACCCCATCTACTCGTCGGGGGTCTTCTTCGCCATGAAAAGCGGAGAATGGGCCGCCGACGCCATTATCGACGGCATGGCCCGTGGCGATCTTTCCGCGAGGCAACTTGGACGTTGGACCGAGGACTTCGACGGCGGGGTGCAATGGCTGCGCAAGTTAGTGCACGCCTACTACACCAACGACTTTAGCTTCGGGGAGTTCATGAAGGCGCATCCCCACTACAAGGGCAACCTGACGGACCTGCTCATCGGCCGCATCTTTTACGACGGCGCCGGCCACATCTTCGAAGACATGGAACCGTGGCTCCGCAAAGCCCAGAACGGCCGTCCGCGGGCAACCCCCTTTGCCGCTCCCGAAGGGATGATTCCCTCTGGCTCATTGCGGGCTACGAAGTAACGCCGAACGACCTGGAGATAATTTTCGGTAGTTGGGGCGCGAAACCGCAAGCGATCGCGCCGCATCCGCGGTTGGATGCGGTCAATTTTGCAATTTGCAATTCCCTATTCCGCCTCAAACTTGGCTTGGAACTCCTCCTCGGTCAACACCGGGACTCCTAGCTCTTGGGCCTTGTCGAGTTTGCTGCCGGCTTTCTCGCCGGCCACCACAAAGTCGGTGCTCTTGGAAACGCTCGAGGCGTCTTTGCCGCCTAACTCGCGGATGCGTTTCTTGATGCCGTCGCGGGAGTAGTTGACGAGCGTCCCGGTGACCACCACGGTCTTTCCCGAGAGCGGTCCGCCGGTGGGCGCCTTGCCTTCGGCTTGTAATTTGACGCCGGCGCGGCGGAGGTCGTCGATCGTTTCCTGGCCGGCGTCGCTGTGGAGGAAGTCGTATACGCTTTGCGCGATTTTGTCGCCAATGCCATACACCACGCTCAGTTGTTCCACGCTCGCCTGCTGCATCGCCTCCATCGTCTGGAAGTGCTGCCCCAGAATGCGAGACACGGTCTCGCCCACCATGTGAATCGCCAGCGCGTTCAACAACCGCTCCAGCCCACGGCTCTTGCTCCCCTCGATGGCGTCAAGCAGTTTTTGCGATGACTTCTCGCCCATTCGCTCCAGTTGCAACAGGTCTTCGTGCCGCAAACGGTAGAGGTCGCCCAGCTTCTTGACCAACCCGGCGGCGATCAATTGCCGGACCCGCTCTTGCCCCAGCGTGTCGATGTCCATGGCGCGGCGGCTGGCGTAGTGGACAATCCGCTCCTCGAACTGCGCCGGGCAACTCGGGTTGACGCAGCGAATGTACACGCCGTCGGCGTCCTTGACCGCCTCTTTTCCGCACTCGGGGCACGTCTCGGGAACCTTCGGTTTGGTAACCTTCTTCTTGCGAAGGTGCTTTTCCACGCGCACGATGTGCGGGATGATCTTGCCGGCTTTTTCGACCACCACCACGTCGCCCACGCGAACGTCCAGCCGCTCCACTTCGTCAAAGTTGTGCAAGCTAGCGCGGCTGACCACGGTTTGCGCGATCTCGACCGGCTCCAGAATCGCGACCGGGGTTAGCGCTCCGGTCTTGCCGACCTGCAACTTGATTTCCTTGAGCGTGGTGGTCGCCTCGTACTTCTCCCATTTATAAGCCACGATCCAGCGGGGACTTTTCGACCTGGCGCCCAGGCGCTCGCGCTGGGCGAAGGAGTTCACCTTGAGCACCACGCCGTCGATCTCAAAATCCAATTCATGCACGCGGGCGATTATCCGCTCGCAATGCGCCACGGCGTCCTCGAAGTTGTCAAACACTTCATACATGGGCGTGGGCGTCAGGCCATAGCGTTTGATTTCCTGCAGGAAATCCGCGTGGTTGTCGGAGCGAATCCCTTCGCAGTAACCCATGCCGTGGACGAACATCCGCAAGTTGCGCTCTGCGGCGATGCGCGGGTCCAGTTGCCGGATCGTGCCTGCCGTGCAGTTGCGGGTGTTGGCGAAGGGCGGCTCGCCTTTCTCTTTCTGCCGTTGGTTCAACTTGACCAGGTCCGAGTTGGTCATGTAGACCTCGCCGCGCACCTCCAGCACCGGCGGCGGATCGTCCAAGAGCCGCAAGGGAACATCGGCAATGGTGCGAATGGCGTGGGTTACGTCGTCGCCCACCTTGCCGTCGCCCCGGGTCACGCCGCGCGCCAGGACGCCATTCTCGTAGATCAAGGCGCACGCCACGCCGTCCACCTTCAACTCCACCTCCCAGGCCACCTGCTCGCCGGGCAGGAGTTTATCGGTGCGGGCGGCGAACTCGCGCAGTTCATCGATGTTGTAGGTATTCTCGATCGAGAGCATTGGCACGCGATGCTCCACGTGCTCCAAATGCGACACCGGCGCATCGCCCACGCGCTGCGTCGGGCTGTCGGGCGTGATGAGTTCCGGATGCCGCTCCTCCAGCTTTTTCAGTTCCGTCAGCAGTCGGTCGTACTCCAGGTCGGAGATTTCCGGCTGCGCCTCGACGTAATACTTCCGGTCATGATGCCGGACCAACTCCCGCAATTCCTGGACACGCGCCGCGGGCGACTTGGCCATAGAAGGTTCCTTGAAGGCGACCGAAGGGAACGAGAAACTGGAACAATGAGAAAAGAGCGCTGGAGCGCGTATCGACACACGTGCCTTTTAGAGCAGAACCACCGGCGCACGACAAGCCAAAGGCGCCGCAGCCCCGGGTTATTCCGTCCCGCACTCGGGGGCGACGGGGGCGTTCTTTTGCGTGGCGGCGTTGGGCACAAGGCAGAGGAATTTAAGCGGCGTCTGGCCCGTATTGCGAAACTGGTGGATCTCGTCGGGCTTAACGAACACGACCATGCCGGGCCGCAAGGGATGCGCGCTGTCGCCCTCGAACACCTCGCCCTCGCCTTCCAGCACATAGACTTCGTGCTCGTACGGGTGGCTATGCCGCGGAGTGTAGCCGCCCGGCGCCACCTCGAACCGTCGCATGGCGAAGTTGGGCGCGCCGTCGGGTTCACCCACCAGCCACCGCACGGTGCAGCCTTCCGCCCCGTCCATGGCGACGGGTTGTTCAACGGTGTCCGTAAAGTGGTTGACTTTCATGGTCGTTGGTCTGCGTCGTAGCGAAAAGAGCAGCGCACCCACGGAACGAGTGCGCCCCAATCAAACCATTGCGTCCGACTGCCCAAAGCCCTAGGCCTCGGCCGCTTCTTCGGCGGGGGCGGCGACGGCGCGCCGCATCCAGTAATCGTCGGTGCCAATCGCCGCAAAGGTGAAGACCGCCAGCACGCCCAGTTCCGACAGCAACAAGGTCACTCCGTGGTGGTCGAGAAACGCCACCAGGCCTCGCTCTGGCGCCTCGCCCATCACTTGTGCGGGACTGAGCAAGTTGACGGTCATGACCCCATAGGCGCAGGCGGTAATGGCGAACACCACCCCGACGACCAAGAGCAGGGGAAAAAACGGGTTCAGCGGCTTCTTAGTTTTCATAAGGAAACGAGCCAGACGCAAAACGGTGTGGCGCACTCGCTCGGCGAGTGGCCTTGCTTCTAACTTTGACTTGCCACGCCCGCTCGATGAGCGAGCAGTCCCCAACATTCTATAGAAATTCCTCCCAGCCGCGACGCCGAATCTCTTCCACCACCTGCCGAACCGCCTCTTCGTCATTCTTATTGGCGACCAGCGTAGCGTCGGGCGTGTGGACGATAATACAATCTTTCATGCCCAGGGTGACAATCAGCCGCTCCTCGTCGCCGCGGACGATCAACCCGTGCGAGTTGACTCCCAAGTGCCGGCCGATCACCGTGTTGCCGTTCTCGTCCTGGGGATATAACCGCGTGAGCGACCGCCAGCTTCCCACGTCGTCCCAGGCAAAGGGGGCTTCAATCACGGCCACGTCGTCGTAGCGCTCCATCACCGCGTAGTCGATCGATTGGCCCTCGATCGCGGCGAATTCACGGCGAAAAACTTCGGGAAACTCGCGGTCCGGCGCAGCGGTCACGGCCTGCAAATGGGCGTGAATCTTAGGAGAGAACTTCGCCAATGCCTGATCGATGGTGTCGGCCCGCCAAACAAAAATACCCGAATTCCAGTAGAACCGCCCCGCCGCTAAATATTCTTGGGCCACCTTGGCCTTGGGCTTCTCGCGGAACATGCGCACGCGAAACGCGGGCGGACAGTTCGGAGCCGCCGGCAGCGCCTCGCCGCGTTCGATGTAACCAAACGATTCCGCCGGATACGTTGGTGGAATGCCAAATGTGACCAGCCGGCTGGGTTGCTCTTCCACGAGACGCAAGGCGTAACGAAGCGCCGCTTGGAACTTCTCGACCGGCTGAATCACGTGATCGGCGGGCATGACCGCCATCACCGCCTGCGGGTCTTTCTTCAAAAGAAGCTGCGCCGCCAGGCCGATACAGGGTGCGGTGTCGCGCCGGCACGGTTCGCCAATGACCGACTCCGCGTGTAAATCCGGCAATTCCTGGCGAATGGGCGCAACCAAGGATTCGCCCGTCACCACTATCATCCGTTCGGGGGAAATCAGTCCCTCCAATCGCGCCGCGGTGGCGCGGATCATGGTCTTTTCGCCCGCCAGCTTGAGCAGTTGTTTGGGACGATCGGCGCGGCTTTCGGGCCAGAAACGCGTTCCCGACCCGCCGGCCATAATGACGGCGTATAGCATTTTTAGGTTGTATCCCGCTCCGGCGTCCCGTATAATTTGCCTACACTTATCTTACCATGATTGGTTTGCGCGCAGAAGTCGCGTCCCGCCTTCCCAGTTTCCCCCATATCTGATGAGCGAGAAGCACTTTTTCGTTTCAGATTTGCACTTGTTTTGCCGTCGTTCGCAAGCGCATTTGCTGGCGGAGGACCTGTTCCGAGCGGCGGCAGGGGCAAAGACGTTTATCCTGGGGGGCGACATTTTTGATTTTCGCTGGACGACCCTGGCCAGTGTGGCGCACACGGTCGAGGCCGCAATCGAGTGGCTGCGGCGGCTGATCGAACCGCATCCCGAGTGCCAGTTTTATTTTCTGCAAGGCAATCACGACGCCCATCCCCGTTTCACCCGCGCGCTCCACGAGTTTTCGGTCGTGACGCGCAACCTAAGTTGGCATCCCTTCTTTTTGCGGCTGGGATCGAGTTTGTTCCTGCATGGCGATGCGGCGGAACGTAGAGTGGTGGACCACTCCACGTTGACCGCGTACCGGGCCCGCTGGAGCGGCGACTTGAAGCACGGCCCGATGGCCAACACCGTCTACGACGCCGCGGTGCGGGCGAATTTGCACCGGGCGATTGGCGCCGCCGCACACCCCACGCGGCGCGTCGTGCGGCGTTTGGCGGCCTACGCGGAACGCATCGGCCACGGGTTGGCCAGCGGCCTGCGACACATCTACTTCGGCCACACGCACGCCGCCTTGGCGAACTTTCGCGACGGTGGCCTGACCTTTCACAACGGCGGCGCGCCCATGCGCGGCCTGAACTTCCGCATCGTGGAAGCAACGGTCTAAGCCAATCGCGACGAACGTCTTCAATGTAGGTCACTCGCTCCGCGAGTGCGCTCTTTCTGGCGTCCTTTGGACGCTACAACGCAATTGCAGAGCGAAGGGCGCCACGCTTGGCTTGCGTTACAGGCCGCGGGTCAACTCATCGAAGACCTTGCGCGATTCGGCTAACAGGTCGTTGTAGTCCGCGGCTTCGATTTCTTCGCCCATCAGTTCGACTTCAAAGAAACCCTCATACCCCGCGTCGTGCACGGCCGTGACGATCTCGCGCAAGGGGATGAACCCGTCTCCCAGCCGGCACCGGTGCGGCTCCTCTTGCGGCGGCGACTTGGCGTCGCCCAGTTGCACTAACGCCAGGTGCGGCGCGATTTGCGGAATGCGTTCCAGCACGCCCGGCGCCTGGCCAAGATGATAGGTGTCGAAGCAGATCTTGACGGCCGGGCTGCCCACACCATCGAGCATGGCCAGCGTTTCGTCCAAATCAATCAGGAAAGTCCACTCCCCCGCGACTGCGGGATGCATCGGTTCGATGGCGAGCGTAACTCCCAATTCCGCCGCCATCGGCGCGATCTCGCTTAAAGCGCTCTTGAGAATGCGGCGGGCATGGTTATGGGTGTGCCCGGCCCGGCCGCCGCTGTAGACCACCAGGCACGAGGCCCGCATTTCGGCGGCCAGGCGAATGGCGTCTTGGGCGTCATCGAGGCTGTCTTTGTAGCTGCGGCCGTCGCTGCCGGTAAAACCGCCCGCCCACAACAGCGACGAAACCCGCAAGCCGCTGTCGTGTAGAAGTTCGACGGCTTTTTCCTCGCCAAAGTCGGACGCCTTTTGCCGCCACACGCCAATCGCGCGAATTCCGGCCGCAAGGTAGTGCTGAACGTCTTGCTCCAACGACCACCGGAAGGTGGTCATCTCGTTCATGGCAAGCTGCGCCATCCGTGCAGTCTCCTGAATAGGGCCGCGGCTTCCGCCGCTTCGAGGCGCGGCAAGCCGGACTTGCTGGCCGAAGCTGCCACTTCGGCGATGGATGAAGGGTTGTAGTATGGAAAACAGGCGGGCGTCTGTAAAGCGTTCCCCTTGAAAGCGGCCCGCGGCGGTGGTAGCATCAAATTGAACACGAAGGAATGGCGGTGTGGGCCGCGCCCCAACGCGGCGCTAAACAAGGGCGGCTCGGGCGCCCCAGCGCGTCTTTCGTTTCTCACCCCTGGTGCGGCAGCTTCCTTCCGTACGCTCCTCATCCGACGCTTCGGGCGAAGCGAGGTTCTCCTTGACGCACGGGCGACGCCCATTGCCCTGCGCGTCCCGCCTCCTTTTTTCATTCAAGGAACGAGTCCATGGCTCGGCATCCCCAAGAAGATCTCTTTGAAGGCACCAAGATGACCTTCGGAGAGCATATCGAGGAACTTCGCGTCGCGCTGTTCCAAGGCATCGCCGGACTGGCCATCGGCGTGGCGATCGGCTTCTTCATCGCCAGCTACGTGGTCCAGTGGATCCAGACGCCCCTCAAGTCGGCGCTCGACAAGTACTACCTGGACCAGGCAGTCGAGAACCTGGCCACCCAGTACCAGGGCGAATTGCCCTACGAGATGCTCACCATCGTGCAGGAACAAGGGCTGGCCCCGGCCACGATGAAGGTCAATCCCGAAAGCCTGCTGGCCACGCTGGATGCCGACGAGACCGCGGGCAACCAGGCCGTGTACTTCCCCCATCGCTTCACCGCCGACGACCTCAAACTTTCCTCGCTAAGCGAGTTTCTGCGCGATTGGTCGGAAGCCGGCCGGAACGAGAGCCAGTCGCCCGAAGCCGCGCTATGGCAGGCGCTCTCCACCGAGCAACAGCAACAACTAACGCAGTTGGCCGCCCAGGAGCAACTCACGCGGGCCGACGCCCACGTGGCGGCGGACGCGCTGAACGATCTGCTGGAGAACCAGGAACTAGCCGGGAATGAGGAGCTGCAAGGTTTGTCGGGAATCGACGGGTATATGTCGACCGCGATGAACGATTTACGCGAGAAACGGGAAGGCGATTCCTATACCGCGCGCGATGCGCGGCGGCTCAATCGGATGCTGTTGACCGCGGTCTTCCCCGATAACCTGCCCAAACCGCGCGTGCGGCTGGTGGACGTGCCGTTCTGGCGGCCGATCGACACGAAGGTCCAGTCACTCGGCGCCCAGGAGGCGTTCATGATCTGGATGAAGGCGGCCTTCATTGCGGGGCTGGTGATCTCGGCGCCGTGGCTGTTCTGGAAGATTTGGGAGTTCGTCGCGGCGGGACTCTACCCCCATGAAAAGCACTATGTGATAATTTACTTGCCGTTCAGTCTCTTTCTGTTCTTTGCGGGGGCGGCGCTGGCGTTCTTCTTTGTGTTTGAGCCGGTCTTGAGCTTCTTGTTCTCGTTCAACAAGTCGTTGAACATCGATCCTGATCCCCGTATTAGCGAGTGGTTGAGCTTTGTCTTGTTCCTGCCGATCGGGTTTGGCATCAGCTTTCAATTGCCGCTGGTGATGTTGTTCCTGCAACGGATCGGGTTGATTACGGTAGAGATGTTCGTACAAAAATGGCGGATCGCGATTCTCGCGATTTTCGTGATTGCGATGGTCCTGACGCCCGCCGATCCGATCAGCATGATGCTCATGGCGTGCCCGCTGACGGTGCTCTACTTCGGCGGCATCGCGCTGTGCCTGTGGATGCCCCGTAGCCGGAATCCCTATAGCGAACTTCAAACCTACGAGCCATAACCAGCGCCGGGAACGGATCGGACATTCAGCGAGCGGCCGCGCTCGCCGAGAAATCGGTCTCATCCAGCAATCGCGCCACGGGGAAAAAATATTCAGCAACTTTGTTGCGTTCGCTTCAATCCCTGGTTATAACTCCCTAACCTCCACTCTTTCGCGAATTAATTTTGCTCTCGCGGGGGATTTTGCCTGGGCTGGTATTCTCTTGCCACAGGCAACAAATCACCCGCCAGCATCGCTAAGAGGTGGGACTCTTTTCTCATTAAGGCTCATCATAAGGGACGGAACATGAGAGTGCGCAAGTCGGGGTTTACCCTCGTCGAGCTTCTGGTCGTGATTGCCATTATTGGCATTCTAGAGCGCATTTCACGGAGGTGTGAAATGCGCGCGGCGACGTGCTCCTGGGCAGCGGCCATTTCGATCCGCCGACGGTGCCGCTCGACGCGGACGGGCAGGGCGTTCCCTACGCCACCTACGGGTTCGCCGCGCAGTTCGCCGAGGTCGAGGTCGACGCGGCGCTCGGCACCGTGCGGGTGCTGGCGATCCACGCTGCGCACGACGTGGGCCGCGCGATCAACCCGACGCAGGTCGAGGGGCAGATCCACGGCGGCATCGCGCAGGGCGTCGGCCTTGCGCTGATGGAGGAATACCTGCCGGGACGAACCGACAACCTGCACGACTACCTGATCCCGACGTTCGGCGACATGCCCGAGATCGAGGTCATGCTGGTCGAGGACGCCGAGCATCTCGGGCCGTACGGCGCGAAGGGTGTCGGCGAGCCGGCGCTGATCCCGACGGCGCCGGCGATCCTGGGCGCGATCGAGCACGCGACCGGCAGGCGACCGACGCAGGTTCCGGTCACCCCGGCGCGACTTTGGGCAATGCTTCACGACAACAAGCTGTCCGCTGTCCCAGCCTGAGCGGCCTGTCGCGACCTGACAGGTTCGTCCGATTCCGTCATAGAGGAGGTTGCACGATGAGGTATGCACTCAAGGTCTTGCTTGCGGGCGTCGCCTTCGCCGTATGCACTGCATCGCAAGCGCAGGGGTATTCCGACCGGCCGATCAAGCTGATCATCACCTACCCGGCCGGCGGCAGCACGGACACCGTGGGCCGCGTCGTGGGCGGCAAGCTCGCCGAGCTGCTCGGCCAGCCGGTGGTGATCGACAACAAGGGCGGCGCGAGCGGCACGCTGGGTGCGGCGATCG